>VMHT01175653.1_pt1 | contig 16767 bp, 26 predicted proteins | sample 4693611 | NCBI WGS metagenome assembly VMHT01 (sample SAMN12280063, study PRJNA550983) | marine metagenome | isolation source: seawater sampled from same location over 5 years 0.02-0.2 micron viral filtrate | place: USA: collected off the coast of southern California halfway between the port... ...
AACATTGTTTTCGGTCCTAGGTGGGACTGTTTTAGTCGTAGTACAAAATATATAAGGAGAGATTATGAAATATTTTTTAACAATAATGATTGCTGTTTTAATTACAGCATGTGCCGAGCCAGGCAGTGTTAATGTTTCTACTGTAACACCAGCAGAAACAGATCTAAAAATAACAATAGAATCCACAAGCAACAAAGACTAATGTTCTCAATCCTTGGAAGCTTAATAGGCTTCGCTGGATCTACTGTTCCCTCCATCATAGATATATTTAAAGCTAAACAAGAAAATGCTTTTAAATTAAAGATGCTGGAAGCCCAGGCTAAATACAAAGTACAAGAACAGGAAGCAAAAACAGACACAGCAGAAGTAGCTGGTGTCTATGCGCATTCACAAACAATACAATCTAAAGCAAGCAAGTGGTCCGTAACTCTAAGCTCTACTGTAAGACCAGTAGTAACTTATATGATTATTATTTTATGGCTGTCTGTAAAGCTACTTGCTGTGGTCCAGCTCTACATGGATGGCGGTGAATTATACAAAGTAATAGATAAGATCTTTACCGATTACGATGCTGGTTTGATGTCGAGCATTTGTTGCTTCTGGTTTGGATCCAGATCTATTGAGAAGATGAGAAAGTAATATGATGGATAAAATTATTGATGCAATAAAAGGAATAATATCACCAGAGCAATCTTGGTCCGCTTTTGTAATGAAAATCACAAGCCTTATTATTGTATCTGTTATTGGTTACATAGGCTTTCAGCAATACACAAGCTTGGGTGTTGAAGAAGATACTGAGATCCCAATAGTAGAAGTGTACGAGAACGATCCTGAGAAAAAAGTTAGAGTAGAGGATCTTATGACTAGGCTTCTAAGATCTGACAGAGATATTGATTCAATCTGGTTATATGATTGGGTAGATGCCAGAAACATTGTTCCATTATTTACTGAGCCAAGAAACAGCGCAGATCTATTACCAACAGGATACTGGATGGAAGGTGACGAATATGTCATCGGTCATTTTGTTTTAAGTCAATGTACTTCTCTTGATAGAGATGTACCAAACATTGCATGCCCTATAATGTCATCTGAAGATGCCTGGGGAGTTTTGTTAGTAACATATCGAGATGGTGTAACGCCTGATTTGAAAACTACAAAAGCAACAGCAATGAAAATTTCAGAAGTTTTATATTTAATAACTAGATAAAAGGGAGGTTATCATGGATAGAAATTTAAAGGCAGATACAGGATAAAATTAAACTTAGTTAGTTTATTTTGTCACATAGCTGGAAGCTAATCACAGTCAACATAATAAGTTTAATCTGTGTCTTTAGTTTCAATTATTTCATCCATGAGAGAGTCTCAATGACTTCGACTGATGTTTGTGTTGCATCGTGTAGTCGAAGAAGAAAATTAACCAACGAGTTAGACGATACAGATATGTAATGAGGAGAGTACATGAATACAGTATTAACATTTGCTAAGAGAGAAATATTTGGATGCACAGAATGTGGATCTATTGATTTCAATATTGAAGCCGAACAGCATTTAGATGAGCAAAAAATTAGCCAGCTAATATGTTCTAATTACGATTGCAGAACTGTCTATAGAATGAGTGATGATATAGACATAGAGACTAACTAATGGGTAAATCACAAAACTCAATGTCATTTGAGGAAGCTGAAGAGCTTGTTGCAAAGGCAAAGCAAATAGGTCGTAATAAACCCTGGAAGAAACAATCAGATCTAGCTTTATCTATGGACATAACTCTTGATCAATTAAAGGGTAGGTTAAAGTCAGCCAGGCACATTATTAAAATGGAAAGGGATGAAACAGATCACCAGCATTATACAATCCCTGGTCTTGAAAAAATGTCAAACCATGAAGAGATGTCTGCTAAAGAAATTATTTCGTATGCCCATCAAAATTGGAAAAAGAAAAAAGAAAAAGATGATCTATTAGAGCTGGTCCCTATAAAGTTTTCTAAAGATCTTGTAACAGGGATTTGCGTTTGGGGTGATCCACATCTTGACGATGGTGGTGCAAATTGGGATGTACTTACATCCTTGATAGAAACCTTAAAAAAATATGATCCAGATAGAGGATCTGAAGATCCAATCTATTCAGTAAACATTGGGGACAGCCACAATAACTGGATTTCTCGTCTCTCACGCTACTACATTGAGCAGAAGTTAACCAAGTCGATGGTCTACAAGGTCATTGAATATTTGATTGAAGAGATTAATTTTATTTTATTAATTCGTGGTAACCATGATATGTGGAATCCAGATAACATTAACTACGATAAAATGGATTGGTTTGCACAAGCATCTGGAACACTTGCAGTAGATTGGAGAGTAAATGTAGACTTTCAATTTCCAAATGGTGTATCAGTCAAAGGCGATTTCCGCCATGACTTTAGCGGTCATTCGCAATTTTCACCACTTCACGGATTGCAAAAGGCAAATCTATATAACACTAATGCAGATATATATGTTGCTGGACACAGACATAATTACGCAACAATGGAAATGCCATCAACTAATAAATCAAACCACGAGTCAGGATTTAAAAGCCCAGCTCACATGCTAAGAGTAAAAGGATTTAAAGATATAGATTCATATGCTGATCAGCATGGTTTCCCCAGGCAAGATTACGGACATGCTGGACTGATTGTAATAGATCCATTTACAACTCAACAGAACAGAATAAAGATCTACAGCGACATAGATTATGGAGCTAATATGATTAAATTAATGAATGACGATTACAGAAAAAAAGGAATAATTAAATGACAACATTATTAGGATCTTCACAAAGAAAAAGGAAGCAAGGACAGACTGCTGGAGTAGGTGGATCTGCTCTACCAAGTGGAACAAAATCTAATTCACCAGCTCAAAGAATTGCTGATCGTGGTAAGACAAAAGGCGTAGTCAGAACATCTGCACAGCCAAAGAAAAAACAAAAAAAATCTAACTATTAAAAAGGTCGCAGTCACAGATTAAGCCTTTCGTGACTGCACTCGTAACTCCGTTTTACGGATCAATAGGAGTCATTGGGTTTCATTAAATGCTTGTATTCTGCATTAAATGATATTACAAAACGCTAGTTTAGGGGTTCGATTCCCCTAGGGACTACCAGTTTAATGGCTAAAAATAGCCATTTTTCCCAAAAAAACCCTCTGTGACTCCGTCTGTGACTCCATATTTTCCGCCATTCTGCGAAGAAAAATGACTCTTCGCAAGGTTCCCCTCTTGACAGGTACGGCTATAGTGATGTAGTTTGTCTTTATAAGTCAAACATATCAATTATAGAGGAGGACATGATGACTAATTTAAAAGTAACCGATAAAGAGATTAATGAAATTACAAGAGGTCTCTTAATCTTAGAAGATAATCTTGTACTTTTACGAGATGAACTTTTAGAAAAACACGATGAAGGTGATTTTGATTTTGAAGATGGTGTTCAATTAAAAAGCACTAGAGAAAGTCTTGATACAATTCACGATATTTATAAAAAGTTTGGAAGAGTCACTACAAGGGAGACTTTATAATGAGATCTCCTTATAAAATCACACAAAGAAAATTTAGAGCAAAAAACGGATGGTCCTCTTGGACCATTTCGTTTGATGATGCAAGTTTAAAAGCTGAGTATAAGGATACTTATTTTAAAAGCAGAGATCTTGCCAGAGAAGAAGCTGACAAAATTTACAAAAGTAAACTTACTAATAAGCTTGTTCCAAAATCTAACAAAAAAACTTTAGGTGAAGTTTTTGATCTTTATCTATCTAGCCATGTCGGACCTAGATATGATGAAAATAAGGTAGCCAGAGATCAGTACAACAGAATTGTTTACCTGGGTAAATTAATTGAAAAACATTCTATCGGAAAGAAGATTGCCGATGATGTTATTGTTAGTGATGTCGCAGAGTTTTATAGAGATTATAAATCTAAAGGTAAGACTAGGAAGACCATTCAAAATTATCACGCAATGATGTTGAAGTTTATTTCTTGGTGCATGAATGACAGATACATGACTACTGCTCCATACACCTCAAGAATGATTGCTACATTATTTGATAACGATTCAAAAGAGTTTAATGTTGAAAGTATCTCAGAAGAAAACATTCAGCTAATTCAAGAAAATGTTTTTGACGATACATTTTCAAGGTTAATGTTTTTGATGGCTATTAAGACTGGTATGAGAGCTGGTGAGCAACTTGCTTTGACATGGGATGATGTTGATTTTGATAAAGATCTTATTACTATCAATAAAAATATTTCCGAAGGCGAGGGAACTAAAGCTGATAAATTAAGAAGATCTAAATTTGTCTCTGGTAGAAAGATCCCTCTTAATCCAGATCTTAAAAAATTATTATTAGCCTGGAAGATGGAAACCAAGTACAGCCAGAGTGATAAAGAAATTGCCACAAGATATGGTGAAAGATTTAGAGCTTACGGAGGTGCTACTTCATCAACTTATAATTACGAAGGTGTACCAGCTTCTTACGACACACTTGCTTACATTCTTAAAAGATCAATTAAGGTAAGTGGGGCTGTTCCATTATCATGGCATAGCCTAAGACACTATGTTGCAAGTAAGCTGATCATAACCGAAGGTGAATCAAAAGATAACATGAAGAAGATCTCAATGTTACTTGGACATTCTGAGATAGCAACTACTGAGAGAGTTTATGCTCATCTGATTGCTTTAAGGGATCACCAAGACCAAGCCACATTAGATATGGTGGCTAGTTTATAAATTTAATAATATACTAAATGAGAGGGAGCTGCGGCTCCCTTTTTTTATGGAGCAAAAAAAGATGGGACCAGAGGAAGAAACATCGTCAAACATATCACCAGAGATCCCACCAGCATATGAGATAGATTTCTATGTCGTATGCCATGGGTTAATATATACATTCCATCCAAACAATCAATGGGCAAGAGACTACTGGAGAAGGAATGTTTCTGGAAGGACCAACATGGGATATAATGTCGATGATCTGTTAGCCGAAAGTTTGATCCAGGGAATGCTCGCTAATAATATTGAAGTAACAATTTTAAATGAAGATTCTGATCATGGCTATAAGCCAGAAAAAAAATTTATAGAGACAAATTAATGACAGAAGAAAATCTTTACAAAGTTATTATGAAGATCCACGGATTAATACAATGTGAAGAGGAACAAGAATATATAGATGCCTTGCAGTACCTTTTAGATCATAATTTAGCTTTCGGCATCAGCGAGTTTGTAAGTGACATTACAAACATGTATTTGGCTGAAAAAAAACTTCATATAAGCCCTAAGAAGATAAACTAATAGGTCCTTAATACTATCTGATATAAAACTACAAATGATTCTGTATGGGGCTTAAAATGGCTTACAGCAATGCTGACAATATTACTGTACTAAACTGAACAATAATTTAACAAAACCAGCATATGCAAGTATTGCCACCATCATAATTCTTAAATAAAGATCAAATTCATCCATGTTCGACTCTTTGTCTTCTAACTTCGCTTAAATATTTTTGTTGGATGTCCTGTAGATCCTGATACAGCTCTTTTAAGATCTTATCGTTAACAGTATGATCTTCATGTGCGTATGGAAATACATCATTACAGATGTGATTAAGATCCCTACACGCATTGTATAAAATCATACCCTTATCAACTGACATCTGGATCTGTACCTCTAAGCCATGTTCTTGTTTCTTTGCAGAACCATTGGTCCTCAAATCTTTTTGGTCTATGGCTGTACTTCTTGCCCTTAGATTTTTCTTTTCCTGGTATTAACTTTTTAGCCATTTGGATTTTCCTTACTAAGTATTCCTCTTGTTAAAAACTCTTGTGCTTTTCGGATCAAGACTTGCTTGCTTGCCTTGCATGTATAAACCTTGCCTTGCACTACTACTGTTATCTTGTTCTCTGTCGGTATCACCAGCAACTCGTTTAAGGGCAATTCGATTGAACCAGTAGAGCTTTCCTTCTCTGACATGTTTGATGACTCCTTTGTTCGCAAGTCTTGTTGTCCTTCTTTGGGCTGATGGAGAAATGTCTCCCCATAAAATTTTCGAAGCTTGCTTAGTGTTGACCAAGATGCTGTTTTCCTCTGCATCTTTCATTTACTCCTCCGTGTTACCAAATAAATTTACGCTTAATAATTTAATGAAATTGTCACCAGCTTTTTCTTGGATTTGAACTCCAACTGTGTAGCTGTTTGTCTTTAACCATTTGGTAAACATATCTATAACTTCTTGATCGTCTTGGCTGGGACCTTCCTTGCCACAATTAATCCAAGCGGAAGCTTTAATATCTTTAAAGCCTGTAGCTTCTCCGTTAGCCCAGTTTTGTTTTATATCTTGGTGTACTGTAACTCTTGAGTTACCCATATGCGGTCTTCCCATTTACTTTTTCTCCTTTAATTCAGTTTCTTTTTTCTTGTAGTGTTCAAAAATACGAACATGCCCTTCAACATTCGTTTCTTCAAAAAATTTTAATGCATCTGCATTGTCCATCTTCCAGGACATGAGGGCTGGCAATCTTGTTGTTTTTACAATGCCATCAATCAAGTTAGCTTCCATTGATTTTGGATCTTGTTTTTTTATTGGAGTTTCTTTTTTTATTAGAGTTTCTTTTTTTATTGGATTGCCATCCATATCATCACCAGATGCAAGATTTAACATAGCTGATAAAATGTATCTTTTAAGATAGGTAATATCAGATCCCAAGCCTTGCAAATTGTTGCCAGCACGAAGACTATGTTCTTCTGGCATCTCAACAATAGATGCTGGACTAAGATGTCCATTCTCATGGATCATATGAGCCTGTATAAAGTTACCTCTAATCATTATGTATGGTGTAAGACCACATTCTGGTCCATGCTCTCTAAAGGCTTCTATAAGCTTGTCATAAGTAGTGTATGTATTGTTATGAGACTTGCCGTCTTTTTCAATTAACCTCATCTTGCTTTGAAACTTCACAAGAGATGAAGCTAGATCAGGATCTATCTTATCAATTGTACTGATCATCTCAGGAGCCTTTTCATTTTCTATTTTAACTATTGGTAAATTTAGATCTGCATTCATTTATATAACTCCAAATAATAATTTAGCTTCATCAAGAACCTCTGGATTCATACTGCTCCATGAGATGTGATCCCAGTCAGGAATAACCATTTGGACTAACTCTTCCAGGTTGTCACTTTTTCTTAAAATATGTTCGTGTCTTTTTAGATCTTGAACAATGTTCTGCATTGTGTTGTTCAAGTGATCTTGCTCCAACATCCAATCACCATTCTCTGGATGATAAACTTTGTTTTCTACATTGTTGGCGCAAACGATAACTGGCTGTCTGTTGAAATATGAATTGTATGCGCTAACCTGATTAAGCCATCCAGCATAAGGTGTTTTCGGAATGCTACCTTTACTCCAGGTGCGTGAACCATCCTTCCGAGGAGGATTCAGACGAGGTGATCGGATCTTTAGCTCAATCAGGTTACAAAAGTCAGGCTTGAAGTAATACGGAAGCTCAATCCCATGAAGCTCCATAAATACATCTGTTTCTCCCTCCCATTGGTTTAAGCCCAACAATTGAAAGGCATGCTCTAAACCTTGCATAGCGTGATGCACAGTATCATCTAAAGCTTCAAAGCATGCCTTTGCTTTAAGCTCGTCATTTGTGGCATATGCATAGGGTTGGTATACATCCATCTCATGGCGAGCTGTGTCCTCAATCTCCTTTCTATCTTTTGTTTGGTAGATCCTTTGTAATTCGTCTAGGGGAAGAAGACGAGCATCACAGATTGTTTGAACTGTTCTACCGAGACACATAGGAGCTGAGTCATACGAATATTTATCTATAATATTAAATGCTTGCTTTCGTATTTTTTGTTCATCTATTTTTGATTCATTTAATAGCTTCCAGGCTTTATCAGTTTGAGGTCTTATAAAAGACTTATCAAAAACTGTTTTACTAAAATGTTTACTGGCTGGATTACTATGCCATTTGAATTGATGGATCTTAGCCCAGTCTGGAAAGGTGCCAAATGAATCTCTGTTTTTTATGTTTGACTTTTCTTGCATGATAAAAATATTCATTTACAAGACCTAACAAGTCAACAACAAATATCTATTAAATCATACAAATGTCTTCACAAGTCATTACAGATGTTTATAAGGCTGTGGATAACACTAAAAGACAGAAAAAAAATCAAAAAAAAAGGGACATTTCTGTCCCTTAAAATCAAAATTTTACATTGAAGCTTAATCGTCAGATTTTTCAAATGTCACTGTCATACCTTGTGCGGTTGGATTTACTATAGAAGTTATAACTGGGGTAGCCCAATCTAATTCTATTCCGTCTACATTTATATCTGTAGGTAAAAACTTATAATCCTCATGTAAATAGTCTTCATCCAATAACTGAAATAGCCTTGGGGATTTTCTTGTTCGTCTTGGTTTTTCATACAAGATGCCAGCATAAATTTCATCTGAACCTTTAATTTTACACAAAGATAAACTGTTTAAAGAATCTCGGTGAATAATATTTTTTACCATAGGTCTATGGATAACTAACCAATAATGAAAATCTTGCATGTGAAAATCACTTTCGTCTTGAAAATTATTTCTATCATCCCAGCCAGAAAACATAATAGCAGAAGTCTTAACCTCTGGTGATGCAACAGTCATCCAATGTGTTAAATAATCACATGTCAAAAACATCTTTCTTTTAGTGGTATTAAAAAGAGTTATTTCTCTTTCTGGTCTGTTAAAACTTCCAATAATTTCCATTTGACCAGGCGCAAGAGAATTTTCATATAGATCTGCATGCTTGCATTTACTTGTCATTAAACCGAGAGGATCTGATGTTATGTTATATTCATCAAAAAGCATTGCAGAATATTTTTCAGCCATTTCAAAACTTATGGGACTTTTACCATGTCTGTGCTTTGAGATTGTTTCTGCTTTTATGCCAAGAAATTTAGCAAGCTTATTATTCTCTAAATTATAAATTAAAATTAATTCGTTTAATGAGTTTCGTAAATGATCTGATGAATCATTGTGGCTTGAGCGTAATTGCTCAACATTTTTATTATGCACTAATCTATTCTCCAACTGAATATTTCTTAAAATAACATCAGCCTTGTCTTGATGTAAAACAAAAGCTGATGGGTTTATATTTTTTATCATGTGATTGACCTCCGCCAGAAAGTATATTAACTTGGTTTAATAAGTCAAACGAATTAGTTTTCGAAATCCCAAAAATCAATAAGTAAGTTAACAAGATGTGTTGATAAAAATTAGCACGCCAAAAAAGGATTCGAAATGTATTTAATAGACTGGAAGAAGTCGCAAGCAAAAGGTGAAAAGCAAATCACCTGGAAACAGCTTGCGCATAGATTTGGCATTAGCGATGGATCTATCATAAGACGATGGACTCTTGATGCGTATGACAAGAATTTTAATTTCCCTGGACCAGATAATATTCTCAATGTTCAAACAGCCACGCTTGGTGAAGTGACGAGTAAAGATTTTTATGAATGGTTTGAAAACACACAAACTGAAGAAAAGGCGGAGAAATTTCATGCAAACAGAACCTAAAATTAGAATGATAGAAAATAGACTTATGAGTGTTGATGAATGCTTTATGATCACAGCCGAGCAACTAAAGTTTTGGATGTCCCAGGATGTATCTCCACAAGAAGCAATGGAGTCTTTGGGTATAAGAGCTAACAAAGTAACTGGAGCTGGCTGGAAGAAAGCCGACTGGATGGATGTTGGTGTGTCTCTGGTAAAGATCTGGGCTGATCATTAGTGGCAAGAAAAAAAGCTGTAGCCGTTGGCAGATGTTTTGTCTGTGATCGGATCCATTACAGCCATCTCGGTGGATGGGTTTTTAATGGAAGCAAGAAACTACTTTGCTATGAAATTAATTACATAACTGGAGAATTAAGGACAGATTGTTTTGAAAAAACGAGAAGAGAAGCAGAAGCCAGAATGGGATTGGAATGCAATCGGAGCGGACTTCGAACTGTTTCCTCAAAAGAATTACTTAGCAAAATTAAGGGCAATATGGAGGAGGATTTACAAACATGACGAATTGTGATAACGAAAAGGCTTATATAAGCAAGGGCAACGAATCAGCCCAAGATCTGCTTAATCACCTAAAAAAAATTAACTTAAAAAAAGCAACGGACTGCAAGCAACCAGTTAGCCAGGCTAATATAAGACAGCCAGATCTAAGCAAGACATTGCAAGACACAGTTAAGCATATGAATGCTTATTATGTCGTAGCAAAAGACAAGAGCCAAAAGAATGGCTATGTCGAAAACATGACACATAAGAAGCTAACAAGAGCCAGCAGTAGCATGTCCAGAGATGCCTGGAAGGATCTAGCACTGCGAGTTAGCAATATGGACTACAATCAAAAGCAAGAATGGATCAAACATGCAGAGTATTAAAGAGCATGAAATAGATCTAATACTGAACAATGGCATATCGCATCTTGATAACCTATTAGCGGAAGCATGCGAGACTGAAAAGATGATGCCTTCTGTGAGGGTAAAACAAAGGCTAACACATTGGATGGACTACAAGACAGAATGGACTGCTTATGGCTATGGCAAAGGCAAGTCACGACTTCCTAAACCAACGCCAAAACAAATTGACCGATATGATTTAGTTTTAGAATTGCTAAGTGAATATTGCACACTTGAAGAGAGACAGCTTATCTGGGCTGTCAATCATAGCGGAGCATTTCGTGACAGAGGACCACAATGGTCCAAGATTGGTAAGATCTTGCACATCAATTACAGGACTGTGAAGAGACGCTACATGGATGCGATCTACAAGCTCTGGTACACACTGAAGCCGAACACACAAAATATTGACTATAAAGTGTTGCCAATGCCGTCAAATTCGCTTAATAATAGATAACCTAGAGCATTTTTGTGCGCACCTTATTTCACAAATAAATCAAAAAAATATCATCTCCTCCCCTGTAGCTAGTAGACTCATCGGCAGTCCTTTGCCTTGTCTCGCTCTAGGACTAGCCAAGAGGAGAATAGGAGACAACCATGAGAGGACTTAAAGACAAATTTGACTATGCATTACTGGGCTATTTCGAAGGGCTAACTACACCAGGCTTATATAAGCTTTTAGGCATTACATTAGCCGTAGCGATAGTATTGTTTTTGCTATGAGCTTATACAAGAACATGAATGCTCGTAAGAAGGCTGGAACAAGTCGGAGCAAGAAGAATAGCACTGTATCTGATAAATCGTATGCCAACATGAAAGCTGGCTTCCCCAAGAAGAAGAAGAAAACATTAGTAGGTTAAATGGCTAAAGCAAGAGTTAACAAGACAACATTTAAAGAGATCTTAGATCGCATCATAGATGGTGAGAGTCTAAGACAGATCTGTACTGACGATGGCATGCCTTCGGACAGGACTGTTCTACGCCATGTGCAAGACAGTGACGATAACTTTGAAGAGTATATGAAGGCTAGAGCATTACAAGCTGAGAAGATCTCAGACCAACTGTTAGACATGTGGAATGAGAGCTATCCAATAGATGTTAAAGAGAAGCATACAGAGATATTAAGAAGGGATAAGATGTCCTATTGGCTTGATAAAAGAAGGACTCAACTACAGCCACGAGGATCTTTACGCAACAAGGTAGAGGACAAGCAAGACAGTGGTGAGATAACTATTCGATGGGGCAATGAAGATGGGTAAGCTCAACATGAATAATCTATTACCACCAGGTCTCAAGCCAACAACAGATCAAAGCAATAAGAAGAAGCAAGGACCAGTAGACCTAGGCGGAAGACCAAGCAAGTATGGATATGCTAGACCAAGGGATACATTACTGTAGGTAGCAAAGAGGGGAAGCATAAGCAGCACCTGTCGCTTTTCATGCGCACATGCGATTGCTGACAGAATCGAGGGGTATGGTTCCCCTTAATATTGGCAGATCTGTGGGAATAAAATGATCGTGACTCCATTCACGACTCCAAACCTACGAAAAACCTAAGGCGTACCCCCAAAGATGAAGGCGGAGAGCTGTATATCGTATTACACCCATCGAGGAGACACACACATTGACTGAGGTAATCATACCCTATACTCCCAGACCATTGCAGAATGATCTGCACACGGAGTTAGACAATCATAGATGGGCTGTAATAGTTTGCCATAGAAGATTCGGCAAGACTGTTATGGCTATAAATCATTTACTACGAGCAAGTATTCTTAGCGATAAAAAAAATCCAAGATTTGCCTATGTAGCTCCCACATACCGACAAGCTAAATCGGTGGCATGGGATTATATAAAACAATTTACAAGTAAGATTCCCAATATAAAATTTAATGAAACAGAATTACGATGTGATCTTCCGAATGGAGCGAGAATAACTCTCCTAGGATCGGAAAATCCAGACAGTCTTAGAGGTATATATTTAGATGGTTGTGTTATCGATGAGGTCGCTGACATGCCAGAGAGTGTCTTTCCAGAAGTAATAAGACCAGCTCTATCGGATAGAAAAGGGTTTTGTTATTTCATTGGAACTCCTAAAGGACATAATATGTTTTATGATCTTTATGAGAATGGAGAAATACAGCCTGAGTGGTATACGGCTTTGTATAAGGCTAGTGAAACAAATATATTAGATGAAGAGGAATTACGCCAGGCAGCACAAACCATGTCTCCAGATCAATACAATCAGGAGTTTGAGTGTAGCTGGGTAGCCAATATTCCAGGATCTATTTTTGGATCCGAGATGGAACAGTTACAAGAAGATGGAAAAATTACAACATGCCCTTACGATCCTTCTCTTAGGGTTGATACCTACTGGGATCTTGGTCTTAACGATAGCACTGCCATATGGTTTGCACAAACATCCAGAGGTGGGGCTGTATCTGTTATTGATTATTATGAAGTAAGAAACGAAGGGCTTCCGCATTTTGTTGGTGTCCTGGAAGATAAAGAATATTTATACGGCACACACAATGCACCACATGATATTGAGGTCCGTGAACTTGGTACAGGAAGATCCAGAAGAGAAGTAGCTTATGATCTTGGAATTAATTTTAGGGTTGTTCCGAAATTGCCAATAGAGGATGGCATTCATGCTGTGAAGATGATGCTTCCCAGGTGCATGTTCGATGTCAAAAATTGCAAAGATGGTATCGAAGCTCTTCGGCATTATCACCGAGCTTACAATGAGAGGACCAGATCTTTCCGAGCCACGCCAGTCCACGATTGGACCAGCCACGGAGCGGATGCATTTCGGTATATGGCAGTCGGTTTAAAACAACAACAAGTCCAGCAAGCTCCACAAAGTTTTGCTGATAATAAATGGGATCCGTTGGGATCTGATAAAAGGATGAAAGCAATTGGCTAAAACAAAGAAAGTATATGTTCCTGTAGAAACACAGAAAGAAACAACACAAGACAATCTTTTAGAGACAGAACCAGTAGCACCTTCCGTAGATCCATATACAACGGCATATTCTGAAAAGAAATCTTTCACAGATCCAACAACTGGTCAAAGTATTATGTTGAATCCTGGGGAGCCTATTGATCCAACTATGATTAATGAGGGCGAAACTATTGTTCCTGATCCAGTTATTATTCGTAAAGACCTAGTACAGAAAACAAAAGAAATGCTGATGAGACGGTTTTCTAGGAAGAGTACAATTGTCACTGGTCCAATGGGATTAATGACACCAACTCCAGTAGCCTATGCTGGTGCTTTTGGTATTACCGATGGTGCAACAGGCGATCAAATTATTCAGCAAGGTGCAGAGCAAGGTTTTGTTTCGCTAGATAGTATCCAAAAAGATGCTGATGATTATTTAGAAAATTTAATATTTGAGTCTCAGGAAGTCTAAAAATTTTTTTAACATTATCCCAGAGGGAAAGTAAATGAGTACAACAGGATTAGGAATAGATCTTAGTGGAATAGATCCTAATTTATTAATGGGGAATAACCAAACAGCTAATGCTGTCTCTTCTTCTGGTGGATCTTTAATAAATAATGATGCTGGTGTTGGTCCTGATGATGCTGTGCAAGCCGATGGAGAAACAATAGATGCTAATTCAACTGTTAAAACAACTGGTATTGACACCACTTTACTCTCTACTGTTTCAGGTGAGACAACTGATAACACTACTCAAATTACTAGTGCTGATGGGGCTACTTCTTCTACTAATATTGATGTTGAATCTGTAACTCCTGATTTTGTTTTAGATCCAGATTGGCAATCAACTTGGTTTGGTGATGGCGAATCTACTTGGCAAGAAAATACTGACGGATCTTATACTCAAAATTTAGATATTGATTTAACTGAGTTAGGCGGAACAGGAACAACAAATGTCAGTTATGATTATACAAAAGACGGAAAGTTTATTGGAATATCAGACGGATCAAAAACTGCAATAGAAGTATCTACCCAGGAGGATTCCATATCTGGCGCAACTAGTGAAGATACTCTTACTGGCGCAACTAGTGAAGATACTCTTACTGGTGCAACTGGTAACGACACACTTGATGGTGGAGATGGTAATGATATTATTGATGGCGGTGCTGGTAACGATACACTTAAAAATACATCGACAATAAATACTGAGCCAATCGAATTGTCTAATGGTAATTTTGCCTATGGTTTTGATTCAGATGGTGATGGGGAAATTGACACCTATAGAATAGAAGACGGAACTGGAGCTGAAGTCGAAACTATAAATGCAGATCAGTTTACTGGCGTTGATTATGCTGGAGGTGAAACTATTACTACTACTGTCGTTACAGCAGATACGCAGTCAACCGATGTTAGTTATACAACTATTGCTAAAGATCTAGACGAAGATAATCCTTGGTTTACAGGATCTACAGACGAAGATGGCGATGGCATACCAGATGGCATTTTACACACAGGACTTTTAGCAAGCCAATTAACAGAACATACATTTGAAGATGGATCTAAAGGGTTTACTTTTTCAACTGTCGTTCAAGGTGGTGGTACTAACAGCTTTTTTAGCGAAGATGTTCCTTTTGCAATGTATTGGAATGCAGACGGACAGCTTGTTGGAAAAGATAACAAGGGTTATGAAGGCATGACTATTGGATCTAATTCAGGTGCCGATGATGGTGGTGATGGTGGTGATGATGGTAAAGATACAAAAGGCGATGGTGATGATGGCGACACTGTTGGCGATACAGGATTAACACAAGATGAATACGACACTATTGTAACTACCTTAGAGTCAATATTAGTTAATACAGGATCTGATACAACTGATGCTCTTATTGGTTACTATAACGATATAAAAGGTCTGTTTGCTACAGGCGAAGACGGATCTTTAACAGAAGAAGACCAGGTTAAATTAACAGCTTTTTGGAATACAATGATAGACCAGGGTGAAACAACTGGCGTTATTATGTCCTCTAAAACTATGGGCGATTATTTTGAACTCGTAAAAGAATATACTGGTCAATATAACGGAACAATATCAGAAGCCGATATGGATCAATTCTTATCTGATTGGTTGGCTGAGTCTGTTCTCTTTGTTTCTGGTTTAGATAATTCTCAGAAATGGAGCTTAGATAATATACAAGATCATAGCCAATACGATAGTTTAGGAAATTTAATACAGCTTGTTTATGGAGAAGGGAGAACATTAACAGCCGAAGAAGCAATGCGTTACTTAACAGATTACTCTTGGAAGAGTGGCGATAATTGGACTTATGGTGTAGGCGGTGATGGTATTGGCGATAATGAGCTTGGTGTAACTAACTTCCTTGTTCAACAAATGATTTTAAATGCCAGAGATACGGACCAAGAATATGTAACTACCTTCTGGTTAGCCAATGAAGATTTGGATCTATCATCTTATGGGTTAACTCTGGATCAAGTAGCTGAAGCTTGGGGTACGACTACAGAAGAATTAAAAATCAATACAGCAAAAGCTAAAAAAGATAATAAGAAAAAACAATCTAGTGGATCTTTCTTTGCACCTAAAGATGTTGTTCGTATAGGTGATGAAGATCCAAATGCAACAAAGCAAGGTCAGACAAGAGGACCTAATTTTAGAAACAAAACTCGTACTGCTTCTCTTCTCGGTGGAAGCGTAAATAAGAAAACTTTAGTAGGATCATAAAATGGCTGATGAAGAAATAATAGATGTAGAGCCATCTATAAATGAAGATACAAAAAAAATAGCATCTAAACTTTTAGACAGGCTATCTGCTTTAGAAGAGCAAAGAGAATCTTGGGAAGATCATTGGCAAGATGTTGCTGATTATATTGTTCCTAGAAAAGCAGACTTTACTCGCACAAGATCTGCTGGCGACAAAAGAATGGACAAGATTTATGATGGTACAGCCATACATGCATCCGAACTTTTATCAGCATCTATTCACGGCATGTTAACTTCTGCATCAACTAACTGGTTTAATTTATGCTACATGAACTTTCAACTAACTTTGATTGACGAAGCAAAAGAATGGTTAGAAGAAGTAGAAGCAATAATGTATGCACATTTTCATAGATCTAATTTTCAAGAACAGATCCATGAACTCTACCACGATCTTATAACTTTCGGCACAGGCGTTATTTATGTTGAAAGCAATCCTGAGACTGGTTTTCGTTTTGAAACAAGACATATTTCTGAGTGCTTCTTAGCTGAAGATAGCGAAGGAAGAGTCGATACTGTTTATAGAAAATACAAAATGTCCGTGAGATCTGCTCAAAAACTTTTTGG
>VMHT01027176.1_pt1 | contig 16765 bp, 14 predicted proteins | sample 4693611 | NCBI WGS metagenome assembly VMHT01 (sample SAMN12280063, study PRJNA550983) | marine metagenome | isolation source: seawater sampled from same location over 5 years 0.02-0.2 micron viral filtrate | place: USA: collected off the coast of southern California halfway between the port... ...
ACAGCGTCCATGAACCGAAGAAGCCATTGATTGGCCCGTTCGCTTTCCAAGGAAACCACCAGGGGGAGCAGTTCGGTGATATCCGATGAGGCGTCAAGACGGCGCAGATCGAGCACGTCCATGGCTTCGTCTTTCTTTCCTTCTCGCAGCAGAGCGTTGAGGCGCCACCACGTCAAACGGTCTCGCCCTTCGTGCACACCTGCGTCTTCAAGGAGTTGAAGGCCTGCTTCCAACTGAGCGGCGGAGCAACCTTCTGCCTCTGGAGGAGCGTGTTGCCAGCCAAGACTCCGGCGGGCGTTGGAAAGGGAATCTTCTCGTTCAATGGCCATCAACTCGCCCCAGTCGGCCACCTGGCCGTCCAGAAGACGTTCGAGGTCCTCCAACGCACCCGCCAACTCCGGATCGGCTTTTGAGGCGGCCGTTCGAACAGCCTTGTTGACTTCGTGCCCCCCGTGAAGCGCCAGCAACACCGTGATGAACGCCATGGCATCGGTGAGCTTGCTCAACGGCGGTTCAAGATCCAGTTTACGCCCACCGGAAATCTGGTTGGTGGCCTTCTGCAGTGCGACCTTGATGTCGGGATCGTTGACGCCGGCACCGGCGAGTTTCAGGACCGTGATGACTTCATCCTTGTTTCGAGGGTCAATCCAAAAGAAATCCGTGGCCATGGCTGCAGCGGCCTTGGTTTTCGAGGCTTTTGCTTTAGGAAAGGCAAGAAATTGACCCAAAAGTGGCGTTTTTTCGCCGATGAGGTGCCACACGGGGTGAACCCCTTCGACCATGCACGTCTCGCGAAGAAGATGTTCAGGTGCATTCCATGCCTCGTCCCAATGCTCTTCCTCCATTTGTTTGTGGACCAGCAAGGTTGCGAGTTGGTAGGCTGTGGTGTAGGGTGCTTCGTCGATCACGGCCTGCGGGGCGTGCAGCCACTGCATGTGAGCGGGGCCGTTTTGCCGGCCGGAGCGACGCATGCGACCACGCGGCCGGTTCATTGCCGGACGACGCGGTGCGGCCTCATCGTCGTCGTCGGATGCAGGTGGCTCTTGTTCGTGAGCTGCGATAACGAGATGAGCCCTGAGCGGTTTGTCAAGCATCTTCCAGGCGGATTCACGGTTCATGATTGAGACGCGTACGGCACCCGACTTGGGTTTTGAAAACGCTGCCTTGAGACAGGTTTCCATGTACGATTCGTCCAACCTTTCATCCCCTCACTTCTTGCCACGACGGGAGCCATTTCAACCCACCGATGCGGTTGCTTCATCAATTTGAGAGCGTAAAGCATACCTCCATGAACCAAAGCCATCTCCCCGTAGACGAGACTGCATGGACGTCATCACCACGATTGTTCTCTTGCTCCATCCGCTCTTAGCAAGCGGTCTGGTGGTTTGGATATGGTGGCAGTACGCCTGGCGAAAGAAGTCCTACGAGCTGAAAGGCGAAGCGCGTGCCGAGCATCTGGCCCGGCACGAGCGCAACGGTGAACGATTGCTCTGGGCCACCGGCGGTGTCATCCTCGTGGCGTTCACAGCCCGAGGGTTCACCGGATGGTACGACGGAAAGGCGGTGCTTGCCTCCCTCGTGCCGCAATCGTTGCACGGATTCATGGGCCCAGTGGGTTTTGGTTTGATGGTGTTCATGACCCGTCTGGGAAAGCAGACAAGATCCCAACGTCAAGCAGGTGAGTCCTTTCAAACCACGAAAATCAAGCACGGCCGGGCGGCCGACCTCATCGTTTACATGGTCTTCATTCACGCGTTCTTAGGCTTCATTTACACCTTCGATGTCTTGGGCTGAATCGCCGTCGCTCAACGCACGCTCATGACAGGCTGACCGACGGGTTCGAGTACAGGCCCCATAACGCCGATTCAAATACCCCATTTTTTTCGGGTGGGATGTGGAAGGCGCAACGGACCCCAACGCGCTCAAGGACCGAGCGTTCTACAAACTAGGGTTGTTCATCTACGACCGGAAAAAAACGATGATCGCATTTGGATTGGTTTCATGCCTCCTCATGACCGGCCTCATCGGAATGGGAGCAGATTGGGCTGAAGGGTTCGGTGAGGACGATGTGGAATCGGTGAATGCAGGCCGACTCATCAACCAGCGCTTCGCCAGCGACGACGGCGACGGAGGCCCATCCTTCCGCTACCTGGTGCACCATCCAACCCTCAACGATACCGATGAAGCGTGGCAGGAAGCGGTGCGTTCTGCCCTGGCTGACTTTGAGGCGCACAGTCAGGTGGTGATTGAATACTCATGGAACGTTGACGAGGTTGATCGAGACGACGTAGTGGCGGTTGACGATGACGGAACGTACGCCATCAATAAAATCACTTTCACGACCAACCGCAAAGATGCAAAATCGCTGATGAACGAACTGCACGACACGGTGTCCATCGAGGCGCCGTACGAGAGTTGGCGAACCGACGGTATCGCTGTCGACTGGACGTTTGACGACCGAATCAAGAACGACCTCATCAAAGCAGAGTTGGTTTCAGGCCCTCTTTCCATGATGATTTTGGGCATCGTGTTCGGGTCCATCATGGCGGCGCTGCTCCCCGTCGGGGTCGGCGTAGGGACCGTTCTTGCAGCCATCGGTATGACCATCTGGCTGTCCAACGTGACCGACGTCACCGTTTACGCCACCAACATCATCTCACTCATCGGTATCGGCGTCTCCATCGATTATTCGCTCTTTTTGGTCAACCGGTTTCGAGAGGAACTTGAGCGGGGCCACGACATCCGGACGGCCACCGCCATGAGCAGTGCAACCGCCGGCAAGGCCGTGTTCTATTCGGGCATCACGGTGGCCATCGGGTTGATGGGGATGTTGTTTTTCACAAACACCTCCCTTCCATCGTTGGGCATTGGTGGCACCATTGCCGTCACCATCGCCATGGTCTACTCGACCATCGTGCTCCCTGCCGTCATGGCGTGGCTGGGCCATCGTGTTAACAAATGGAAAATCCCGTTCGCACTCGACATGTCCGCTAGGGACGACGGTACGTGGGCGCGCATCGCCAAGCGGGTCATGGACCGTCCATGGGCCGTGCTCATTCCCACGCTGATTCTGCTCATCGGAGCGGGGCTGCCCTTCGCCTACGCTGAATTCTCCTTGTCTTCGTGGAAAGCGTTGCCCCCCGATGACGAATCTCGACTCGGAATGGAACTCATCGATGAGCAGTGGCCCGACCAAGCAGCTAACTCAATTTTCATTGTTATCGACACCGACGGTTCAGACCCGCTGAGTGAGGTAAATCTGCGGGCTCAGCACGCCTACTTGACAGAATTGTTGAACGATTCAAGGGTCGAAGGGGGCATTGGCGTAGGCCTGCCCTCACCCGCCATGAATGCAAGCGAAGTCGTGGACTATTGGAACGCTCCTGATGAAGTCCTGCTGCCCGAGCAAGTCGCCGTACGAGAAAGTCTTCGGGCAGTCTTTGTTGGTGAGAACGCCACGATGATGTCCCTGCAGCTCAAGGGCGCCCAAACCAACGTGGACTCGCGAGAGTTGGTGGAGGATGTTCGCAGTGAGCGAGACTCCTTCCTCGATGAACTGACGGGCGAAAATGACCGGCTTCTCGTCGCTGGTTTTGCAGCCTACAACGCCGACAACCTCGACGCCATCGCCGACAACCTTCCAAGGGCATTGGCCTTCATTCTCAGCGCAACAACGTTCCTCATCTTCATGCAAGTCCGCTCGGTGGTCATACCCATCAAGGCCATCGCCATGAACATCCTGTCCATTTCGGCCTCCTTTGGCATGCTGGTGTGGGTGTTCCAGTGGGGTTACGGAGCAGAACTTCTCAACTTCACCCCGCAGCCAATAGACTCAGGCAACCCCGTCATCATGTTCTGCATCGTCTTTGGACTCTCCATGGATTACGAAGTTTTGATGCTCTCTCGTATTCACGAAGAATGGGAACGCACGGGGGACAACACCTTGGCGGTGGCCAGCGGGCTCCAAAAGACCGGGGGCCTCATCACCGGTGCAGCCGCCATCATGGTCGTCGTGTTCAGCGCCTTCGGCCTCTCGTCGGTTATTATCCTCAAGCAGATCGGACTGGGTCTCGCCCTTGCCATCTTTATCGACGCAACGCTGGTGCGGGCATTGGTCGTACCGTCCACGATGCGCCTCATGGGCAAGTGGAACTGGTGGGCTCCTGCGTTTTTGCGAGCCTCCCCGACCGGTCATGATACGCCGACGGACCCCGATCAAGCTGGTCATTCGAAAGAAGAATCTGAACAAGAATGAGGCCGTTTCCGGTTGAGAACCTTCAAATCCACGAGGGGTGACGGACAGCCATGGCACGAGAGGAACGCACCCTCAAGAAAGTCAACAAGGTGTTGGCCCGTGTTGAGAAGCACATCGAGCAAACCCGTGATGCTCTCGAAGATCTTGAGATTGAATTTGAAGTCCTCAAAGCAACGGTGAAGCGACTGAAGGCCGAACCCGTTCCCGCTGAAGAACCCCTGATGGACGACGAGGACGAGGTAATTGACATCGAAAATTCCTCGAACATCACGATGACGCGTAAGTTCTGAGTCAGAGCTTCAAGACGACGTCTCGATTCGCCCACATCTCCAGCCAGTGGTCCATGTTGGCTTCAAGCCCCGGAGGCTGAATTCGACACCCACACGCGTTGGCATGGCCGCCGCCCGTCGGGTCAAGCGACGTGGCCATCCTGGAGAGATCGTACGTCCCCTGTCCGTTGGTAAGGAAGGAATTGGCGTAGAAACTGGCTGAGAGCGGGGGACGTTCGGGGTTCGCAAGATCACCGTCGGCGTACCCGTGAACGATGCAGCATGCGTCAGCTGCCTCGCCCACCCACGCCGTGACGAGGTAGCCGTTGCTGCGCAGGCCCGATTCATCCATTCGGCACACAGCCAAGCGATCGTGAACGGTGGTGTTGGCCTCCACGTGGCGTTGTGCAACAGCACGTTCTGCAGCTGCTTGACGACAGCGCTGCTTCACGATGGGGTCGGCCAACAACGCCTCGTAGGAAGCACCGTTGGCGAGAAGGTCCACCAGATGCAGCATGTACTCGGAATCCCGAGAGGTGCAGGTTCTCGAAAGTTGCAACAGCGGACCGTCAGCGAGGAAGGCTTCCTTGGAAATCCCCCCCGAATCCAACGCGTCGACCACCGGCATCATCGGCGCCAAATGCTCCATATCGGTTATGTCCACCAGGAGGTCGTACGCCAATCGTGCTGCAGAAGGCGTGGCTTCCCAGTGCTGCGTTCCGCCGTCCGCCTCAAACGAGACGGCCTGTGCTTGGTCGGGACGATTCGTGAGGTGGTGGTCAACGTACCACCCGCACGCTGGATGGAACGGCAAATCCACGAGCACGGTTGTTCGGTCGATGTGCTCGTCCACCAGGCCTCCCCGCAGCGCTGCTGCATGAGAAAACATGACGGTGGCTTCGGGACGAAACGCCTTCAGAACCGCCGCTCCAAACAAGCCGTCCATGTCCGAATCGGCAACGATGTGCGAGTATTCGGGAACCTCGTCCTCTCGCAACGGCACGATGGTCATGGTTCATTGCCGCCCCCCCATGTCCATCAAGGTTGGGTGGTGAACACCCGTTATGACCATGAATGAGAAGCGTTGAGAGGGCCACATGGAGACTTCGTGTGGTGTTGTCCTGGTCAATTACGGTGCTGTTCTCCTGCTTCAGTACCCCCAAGGGCACTGGGATTTGCCGAAGGGCCACGTTGAAACCGACGACGAGGACCGTCAATCCACCATGCTTCGTGAGCTCGCTGAAGAAACGGGCATCACTCAGGTTGCGGTCTTGGACGGCTTTGTTGAACGCTCTGAATATTCCTTCCGCCACAAAGGAAAACGCCGCAACAAGGAAGTCTACTGGTACGTTGCAGAGACCGAACAAATGAGCGTTGAACTGTCCCACGAACATCGAGGCTACCTGTGGCTGGACTGGGAACAGGCGCTGGAAACCATCACCCACGATGAAACCAGGAGCGTGGTTCGATTGGCCCAGCAATACGTGAACCTCTACGGTACGCAGTGATCAGAGGGCTTCGAAATCGTCGTCGTTGGCTTTCATCTGGTTCACTCGATGCGCCACACCCTTCTCCGCTGAACGCATGCCAAGCGGCACCCAAAGGGCTTCTTCCTCGTTCAGCATCATGCTGACCCAACGCCCCATCACGAACAGCCAATCGGAAAGCCGGTTGACGTACACCAGTGCGAGGGGGCGGACGGCGTCCTTCCCTTCACCTTCCATGAGCTGAACCATCGTTCGCTCCAAGCGTCGCACCACCGTTCGAGCCACGTGCATGCAGGAAATGGGAGGAGAGCCCGCCGGTAGGATGAAACTCGTGAGTTCAGGAAGCGTGTCAAGCCAAGCGTCCATTTCATCCATGAGAACATCGGTTTGTCCCTGAGAAATGAGCACCATGTAATCGGGAAGCGTGGCGGGCGGGCAAGCAAGTTCAGCGCCGAGGTCAAAGAGTTCGTTTTGGACGCGGGACAGCGCCTCTGTAAGCACCGTTTGAACCCGCTGAACGTTGGTGCGCTCTCCGCCGTCTTCGTGATCTGGGAGGCGATGAACCTCGGCAAGCACCATGCCAAGCCAACTGTTCACTTCGTCGCAGGTGCCCACGACGTTGAAACGCACGTCGGATTTTGCTCGTCGAGAACCGTCAACAAGGGAGGATTCCCCGCTGTCGCCTCCTCCAGTGTACACGCGATTGATCTTGACCATGAGCGCCCCTCGTGCATGGGAGGTCATGCTTCTATGAGGGGTTTGCGGGAGGGAAATCCTTCCTCCATCCGATAATACCACTCGATGTCGGCCTCGCCCACCGCCCATGAAAACAGAGCCATGCGGCGATCGACCACCCCGTACCATTCGAGGCGCCCGGGGTCCATAGAGACAATACGCGCCCCTATGCGTTCCAGTCGAGCGACGTTGTTTTGCCACTGGGACACAAGGCCTCCCAGATGCTCGGCAACCTCCAAGACGTGGGGGTGAGTCATGGCAAATTGGTCCAACAGCAGTTCAAGTTCGTTGGTCAAATCGTGAGCCTCGTCGCTCATGGCTTGCAGAACCATCAGGACGTTGCTTGCCTCTGGAAGCGTAGCGCGGGCTTGTTCGATGGTGACGACCACGGCTCCGTCGGGAAGTGGATACGGCAGGATTTCCTCGGCAGAGAGCTCGTTCAGTTCCATTGGTAGCCCCGAATACAGAGGTTCGTCAGCGGGTTTAGACACGAGTCCTGCTTAACTTGACGCTTCTTGTAGTCACCGGAGGATGTCCATGAAGAATCACTGTTTTTTGAGCAAAAACAGACATCCGACTGAACGACCTCAAGCCGTGGAAGCGGAAGGGTTGTCGCCCCGTCGAGCGCGAGAGAGTTTGGTCCAGCCCATGAACAACAGCCCACCCCACATGGCAAGTTCCAGCCCTATGATGACGTAGTACGCTGGCCCGAGGGTCTCGAGCATGGCCACAGCGTCGTACGGCAGGCCGTGAATGGCCATGTAGGCAGACTGAGAGAGAAGGCTTGATGAAAACCAGATCAACACTGCGAACCAGAGAATGTTTCCCATGGGCCAGTCGGCTGGAGCCTTCTCAAGATGTTTCATGGTTACAAATCGACCTTGAGGGATATTAATCCTCGTTTGTTTTGAACACCGGATTTCCGGAAAACGGGACCTCCAGCCGTTTTCCGGAGCTAAATTTCGGCCGAAAGCGCCGGATCTGCTCCCATGGCGATGAGCGCCTCTTCGACGGCCTCGATCCACTCGGGTGCCACGGCTGCCTCGCCCCCTGCGTCCTCAAAGGACTCAAGCCAGCGACGTGCTTCGCTGGGTTGTTCCAGAAACACATGGATGCGATGCAGCGCAACATAAGCCATCGGGTTGAGGTGCTCTTCGTCCGCGTCCCATCCGTTTTCGAAGCATGAAAGAGCACCGTGGGGTCCTCGGAGCTGACCGCGTTGAAGCGCCACCATCCCGGCCTGACTCCAGGCCAGCGGCAAGCGGCCGATGAGAAGGCCTCGGAAAACCATCCACGTCTGACCGCCACCCAACAGCACCAACAAAAGAAACCCTGCCCACTGTTCAAGCGTGTTGAGATCCGGCCAGGTTAGGACCATAAGACCGCCTGCGCCGGTGCAAAAGACGAACCCCGACATCGGTGCGATGAACACATCTCGCCGTGTTCGGACCATGTGATGAACGCCGACCAAGACGCCGTAGCTGCCCGTGGCAAGAACAGCGATGAGAAGGGCGGTCAGGGACATCGGTCGAGGAGCGGTTTCGCCCAACGCCAGCAACCCTGCGATGCTGGCCAAGATCCAACCGAAACGACCTGATATTTCGGGAAACGGTTGATGACGGCTCCCGGCGATGAGCGCCACCGAGACGACTGCGAGCACCGCCAGTGCAAGCACTTTTCCTGAGGACTCGTCAAGGAACAGTGTAGCCATTGCTTTGCCCTCTTCGTCGCCCTGCTATCATGCTTTGTGATACTCCGAACCGCGTTGAAGCTCTGTGGCTCGATAGAGTTGTTCAACCACCATCACGGCGGCCAATTCGTGTGGAAAGGTCATCGCCGACAAGGACAGTCGTTGCACGGTACGAAGGCCCTCGTGAGGTGGCCAGCCTTCTGCTGGACCCACCGCGAGATGGACATCGTCGGATCCCAATTGCCACCCCTCGAAACGACGCATGAAGGCCAAGGAATCCTCGTGTGAGCCCCCCTCGTCCATCAAAATCAGTCGCCCCGGACGGCGAAGAAGCCGGTCAGCATAGGCGGCGCCGTCCAGTTTTCCGGAGTGGTGTTCCAACGATACCCCTCTGGATCTGATTCGTTCAGCGTACCGCTCAATGAGTTGCGCCATGGCTTTGTCTTTTGGAGCCCCGTGGGTGTGAACGGTCAGTCGGCCCATGGACACCTCTTAGCGAGACCCTCTTTCAATTCGTTGGCCAACGGACAAGTCCATGAACCAACCACAGCGTCGCTGTGTCATGGGGTGGTGGCCTTTTGGAAAGAAGCCAAAAGTGGCCTCGAACCGCAACGACCCCATCCTCAAGGACACGCGCACGTGGTTGTCGGAACTCCGAGACGCTTGCGAGATGAACTTCGATGCCCCCGAGGAAGCGCGTCGCCAAATACGCTACATGCAGGTGGAATGGAAAGAAGCGATGGACAGGGGAGACATGGCCCCCTCGTTGAGAGAGGGATTGGAGGGGCGGGCCTTTCGCCTGCTGAACTGCACCGATCAAGAATGGATTGGTTGGCTCGATGATTTGAAATTCTGGAAGGCTGGGTGGAAACCCGGTCAAGACGATGAGAACGAGGCTTGAAGAAGGATTGGTCTGCACAGGGTAGCATGGGTCAGACCCCTTCCTTGCACCTCCTTCACTCCTGTCCGTTCTGCTGGAAAGTGCGCGGCCTGCTTGAACACCTTGACGTGAACGTGGAGTACGTCCCTGTCAATGGAATGAAGATCAAAAAAGACGTGGCGTTTGCCGGAGACTGGGGAAAGGTCCCCGTCTTTACGGACACCGAGGGAGTGCACCATGTGGATTCCACGCCCATTCTGCGCATCATCGACGAAAAGTACAACGAAGGAAAAATGGGCAACCAAGGCGACGATGCTCGCCGAGACGAGTGGATGGAATGGGTCGACACGCACCTCTCTCGGGCCACGGTCCCCATCCTCTACGGAACCTTGAGCTCCGCTCTCAAAACGACCACCCGTATTTCAAAAATTGAAAATTTCGGTTTCATCTCAAAGCGCCTCTATGCGTGGGCAGGGTTCCCCATCATGTGGGGCATCATCGCACGAAAGCGCGTCAAGAGCGACGGTCGAAAACCCAAGAAACTCTGGCACGACCTGTTGACCGAATTTACGGCAGCTCACGATGCACAACCGTTCTTCGGCGGCGAGACCCCGGATTTGGTGGATTTTGCCGCCTTTGGATACATGCGCTCAATTTCGCCCTACCCTCAATTCAGCCAGCTGACCGACCACGTCAACGGAATGGCATGGTACCGACGTATGGAAGCCACGCTGAGTTGAGGGATGAACGTGAAGATTTCCTTGAGCGGCATGGCGTTCAATCCTGTGGAGAAGGCCACAACGGTCCTCGGGACCACCAAAGGCGGTTGGGTGTACGCAGGCCAACGTCCGTGCTACGAAGCGAAAACCCCGGCCTTCTACGTGATGGAACACCCACTGACGCAGCGTCAAGTTGTTGAGGCGATGGGTGGCACGGGAGAGAAAAACGACCGGCCCATGGATGCATTGACGTCGCACGACGTGAGGGAATTGGCAGACCATTTGATGACTCAGGAAGACTTTGCCTCAGCCGTCGGCGGGTTGCCCGGTTCATGGGAAGTCCGAGCACTTACGCAATCGGAGTGGGTCGCCGCCAAGGCGCAGTCAAAGTTGCAACTGCCAAGTGGATTCACAGAACGACTGGCCGATGCTCCTGCTTCCAACAATCGAGGCGCCATGATGGATGGGCGACCCCGTCCCAACGATCTGCTCGGCCCTGCCGCATCGCAAATTGCGGCCATCGCCGTTCACCCGCGCAACGAAGAAGTGACCGCCGTGGGCAGCGTGCCCTACGAACGACCGCTTCCCAACGTGGTGGCCCGGCTTGCGCTTACCCCCATCAGGGAAGGCGCCGGAAAACGCGTTCCGGATCGGACCGACGTTTGGAAGAACGTGCGGTCGGAATTCGTGTGGACGACGGTGTTGGGCGTCGTACCCTCCTTCCTCATCCCGGTGCTCAGAGGCTTGGGCGACTACGCCACAGAAGGTTGGTTCAATCTCCTGTTCGGAGGATTGGTCGCTGGCTTTTTCACCGGTGCACTGTGGCGGCCCCGGCGCCCCGTGTTGTCTTACGACGAAGTTGGTTCCTCGTCGATGAGCGTGGTCCAATAGGTGTCTTTGCGGATGGCGTCTGCGGTGCATATCGTGGCCATGTTGACGATGTGTCGGACGCCGTCTTGGCGCGCCACGAGTTGAACAGGATGAGCCATGCCCTCAAGAATCGGACCGGTCATTTCCGCATCACCAAGCTCCTCAAGGAGTTTGTAGGCGATGTTGGCCGAGGCCAAATTGGGGAGGATGAGTACGTTGGCCGGACCGACGAGTTTCATGAACGGGTACTCCTCCTGAACCGACGGATTCAGCGCGGTATCGCTTTGCATTGGACCGTCGATCATGAGCGTCGGGTCGAGCGTACGAGCCATCACCACCGCCTCCTCGATGCGATCGGAGCGTTGCGTTCGCGTTGAGCCGAAATTCGAGAACGAGAGCATGGCCACCCGAGGAGCCACACCGAACCTTCGCGCAACCTTGGCGGTCTGAACGGCAATTTCAGCCAGCGTTCGGCTGTCAGGGTAGACGTTCACGGTGGCGTCTGCGAGGAAGATCGTTCGGCCTTTGACGTTCATCATGTAGCAACCGATGACGCAGTGTGCATCGTTGGCCTTCCCGATGAGTTCCAACGTGGGTCGCAAAACGTCCGCATAATTTCGGCTGACACCTCCTACGAAGCCATCGGCGTCGCCTGCGTGGACCATTTGAGCAGCGAAGTACGGTCGACTTTTCAGCAAACGTGCCGCGTCCGCCCAGGTGGTCCCCTTTCGTTGACGTCGTCGGAAAAAGGCGTTGGCGTACTCGGTTTTTCGCCGTTCATCGTAGCGAGGGTCGTACGCCTCGTAATCGAAGTTCAACCCCAAATCCTCCACCATTTGGTCAATGCGATCCACCGGACCGAGCAAGATGGGGTGGCAGATGTTCTGATCCACCAGCTGGGCTGCCGCACGGAGAACGGGTTCCTTGTCGCCTTCAGGGAAAACGATGCGCTTGCCTTTGCCCTTCACCTGGTTGATCATCTGCCGCATGACGGAATAGGATTCACCCAACCTGGCCTCCAGCTGCTCGCGGTACCGGTCGATGTTGAATTCCTCGGCCGATACGCCTGCTATGCCCTCGTCGATGGCGGCCTGGGCGACGGCTGCGGCCTCCCAAATGAGCACGCGCCGGTCAAACGGTTTGGGAATGATGTACTCGGGACCGTACTGCATGACAACCCCATCGTACGCCGCCGAGATGTAATCTGGGACCGGTTCTTTGGCGAGAGCTGCCAGCGCCTTCGTCGCAGCCATTTTCATGCTCTGCGTAATGTCTCGCGCTCGAACATCGAGAGCCCCGCGGAAGATGTAGGGGAAACCCAGCACGTTGTTGACTTGATTTGCGTAATCCGAACGTCCCGTTGCAATGATGGCGTCTTGACGGACTTGAAGCACCTCCTCAGGCAAAATTTCAGGTGTCGGGTTCGCGAGTGCGAAGACGATGGGTTTGTCGGCCATGCTCGCAATCATTTCCTTGGTGACCAACCCTCCTCGGGAAAGACCGAGCATCACGTCGGCACCGTTGAGAGCGTCAGCCAAATCACCCGGTGGACGGTCTTGCGCAAACGGGGCCTTGTACTCGTTGAGTTCACCGGCTTCCAGCCGAGCCTTCGTGATGATGCCTTGGCTGTCAACGAGGGTGATGTTGCCCATCGAGACCCCTACGGCAACGTAGTGATTGGCGCAAGCAATGGCCGACGCGCCCGCCCCAATAACGACAATTTTCAGCTCATCGAGGGGTTTGCCTTGAAGTTCGGAGGCGTTGAGAAGAGCAGCCGCAGAGATGATGGCGGTGCCGTGCTGATCGTCGTGCATAACGGGAATGTCCGTCGCCTCGGCGATGCGACGTTCGATTTCAAAACACTCGGGCGCCTTGATGTCTTCGAGATTGATGCCCCCGAACGTCTTGGAAATGTTCACCACGGTGTTGATGAATTCCTCCGGATCCTCCGTGTCCACCTCGATGTCGAACACGTCAATGCCTGCGAATGTTTTCAGAAGCAACCCTTTCCCTTCCATAACGGGTTTGCTGGCCAGTGCGCCGATGTTGCCCAGGCCGAGAACAGCGGTGCCGTTTGAGATGACGGCAACGAGGTTGCCCTTCGAGGTGTACCGGTACGCATCCTCAGGGCGTCCTTCGATCTCCAAGCAAGGGTACGCAACCCCGGGGGAATACGCCAAACTCAGTTCGTGGGCTGTTGCGTGAGGTTTTGTTGGAACGACCTTGATTTTTCCTCGAGGCTCAGCCTCGTGGTATTCAAGCGCCTCCTTGCGCAACCTTGCGTCTTTCTTGCTGGTGGACATGGACATCCCAAGCAAAACGGCGGGAAGACAGGGTTTGATTGTTGTGCGGCCACACCGCCATGTGGGGCGTGTTTACGACAAGCCACCCAGCGGCCGAAGCGATGCGTATCTGAACCAAACCATCGTCCTGCTGCCGCCGTTTAAGCCGAGCATTGTACGGTCAGCGAAGGCTCTCTTTCAAATAAGTGAAAAAAACACCATTGGGCATGAAACAGGGCGGTTCAACCCAAATCGTCGGGAGGCAACGGCAACGCGCCCTCTCGATGGTGGTGTTGATGGTCCTGATGTCCTTGGGTCCGTTGCTCACCACACCGGTCGTCTCGGCTCACGGTGAACCAAGCGGTGTAACGTGGCCACTTGAGGGGAGCAACGACACGGGTTGGGTCACACTTGATGCGGTTGGAGCTGTTCCTGAAACCGGTCAGCGGGCCACTGCTGATTGGGAGTTGGCCTTCGCACCCGGTGCTGAATTGTCCAACGTCACCCTTGAAGTTCGCGCCAGCGGGCAAGACGGTACGACCATCGAAGAACCCCATCTCGTGGTGGACGGCATGGGCACCTCTCTGTTTGACTGGCGCGGACTGGGCGTCTTGGGTGAAGCAAGCGCCTTTACCACCGGAACCACGTACACGGGCCGATTGAATCCAAACAGCAACTCCGGTGCGGGATGGGATCTCCCGTCGGATGCAGAATTAACCAAGATGATCGTGGAGGTCTTGGCTCCAGCCGACCCGCTGGTGTCGCTCACGCCCTACGACTTCGATCTGCGAGACGCGGCAGCGAACCCGGAAACGGGCGTGCTTTACGTGGCGGCCAACAACCAACTTCTCTTGCTCAACGCCAACAACGATCCGATCATCATCGACGTGTACGATTTTGAAAGCGAAAGCGGCGTGGTCGACATGGTGATGGACACCAACGGAGGGTTGCTCCATCTCTTGTTGGGCGACGGGAGCTTCCGGGCCGTATCGCTGTTGAACAGCGGAATCCAAACGCCCCTTGCCGACGGAGACGTGGACCGTTTCATCATGACCGCAGCGGGCGACGTCTTTGCAGCGGGTTCCCTCGGGTTGGTCATGTGGGACGGCGCTGCGTGGACGACGGTTTCCACCGCCACATCGGGAAACAACGGAGCCGCCCTCTCGATGGTTGAAGTCAACGGAATCGTTTACGCCGCCGTCGAGGGCGTTGGCGTGTTGCGATACGACACGACCACGTCAAGTCCACTTTCGACATGGAGCTCAGCCAACACCTTGCACTCCGACAGCATCACGCACATGACCGTCTCAGGAAACCAGCTGTTGTTGGGGTCCTCGGACAACGGATTGGCACGGTTTGACTTCGTTGCCGGCTTTTGGTTGTCCACGTGGAACTCAGCAAACTGGCTGACCAGCGACACCATCGCAGGGGTTGAGCGTGTTGGCCCGACCCTCTACGTCCTCAGCGGAGATGCCCTCCATTCCTACAACACCACCAACGGGGTGTTTTCCACGACCTACGATCTCACGACGCTTGGACTGACGTACGACGGTGTGTCCTTGCTTTCCTGGCCTGCGGGGGCCTCGGCCGCACCCAGCAGCGACGGGCTCCTCGTGGACGACGGTAGCGGCCAACTGGTCCATCTATCGCCCAACCAGACTCCTTTCGTAGAAGGCATGGTCCGTCTTGCCAGCGCTCCTGCTACCGACGACATGACGGCGTTGGTGGAACTTGACGACGTTCTGTACATCGGATCGGGGGACAATTCGATGGTGGTTCTACGCTACGACATCGGCAGCGCTGCGTGGTTGACACCGCTGGACGTTGGCGACAACGTCCTCGACATGACCGTAGCCACGGATGCCTCCGGCTCCACGTCCCTTTTCCTCGCCATGGAAGGCAGCCCTGTGGTGGAAGAGATGGACCCAGCAGGGACGATGCTGCAAACCTACGACGGCACCGCGGGTTGCTACTCCTCCTCCACCACCGTTCTCAGCATGGTCGCAGATGCCAACAGCGTGGTCATGTCCCTCGACGGCGGCGTCTTCGTCCATTTTGATCGAGCAAACGGTGGGTGCACGTCCTACGACACCACCAACGGCCTTCCCACTTCCTTCGTTGGTGACGTTGCCCTCTACGGCACCACGGCCTACCTTGCCACCGAGGACCGTGGTGTTCTGCGATACGACATCAGCAACGACACGTGGCTTGAACCGTGGGGCTCAACCGGCATCAACGGCGTGGACAGCGCTCCTGTGGCCATGGTTGGCGACGTGCTCCACCTAGGTCTACCAGGCTACGGTGTGGCTCGCAAAGACCTCAGCACCGGCGAAATTCTCTCGCCCATTCTCGCCGGAAACCGAGGTGGCCCTCTTCCATCCAGCCAAATCTTCGCTCTCGAATCGGACGGATCAAACCTGTACATCGGCACCCAACAAGGGGCACGAAAGTGGGACGGAAATCAAGCGACCAGTTTCGGGCAAGGTAACTCGTGGCAAACCCGGCCCCAGCAATTCTACGACTTCGTCATCGACGGGTCCGGCGGAAGCGGCGATATTTACGCGGGCACCAACATCGGTGTGTGCAAGTACGAGATCAGCACGATGAACATCGACGACTGTCAAAACGTCTACGACGGCATGCCCAATTGGGCCACCATCAGCGTTGGTGTGGACAACGACTACGTCTACGGAGGAACGACTTCGGGCGTGGGCCTCATCACAAAATCCAATTTCCAGCACGACTACAATTGGGGTCAAGGCACCCAAACCGGCAACGCCGTGGTGGAAATCATGGGCGACATCGCCTACATCGGCACGGACGGACTGGGCGTGCTGCGGTACAACATCACCGCCAACCGATGGCTGGTGCCCTTCACCGAAGACAACGGCGTCCTGGACGGCGGCAACGACGACGTGACGGGTTTGGTGGCTGACATTCGCCAAGACATGATTTGGGTCGGCGGGAGCGACGGTTTCCAACTCATCAACATCACCAACGGGGCAGAAGAGTACGATATTGAACGCACCAGCAACCAGTACACCGCCGACGGCAGCCCCTACGACATGATGATTCACAACAACATCATGTATTATCACTCGGGGGACGACAGCGATGAAGTCAGCCGTCTTAACGTCTCAAACGGGGCTTCGTTGTCAAACCTCGACATCGGAGCGCAAATCGGAGAAAACGGTGGCGATATCGTCGGCATGGAGCTGTCGGGTGATACCCTCATGGTCAGTGTGGTTTCGGGTCAGTGGTGGAACGCCGACGGTTCTGGCGGCATCGCGCGATGGAACACCACCACATCCACCTACGAGACAAACATCTTGCCCACTGGATCCATTGACCGAGTGACGAGTTATCAGTCCTCAAACGGCAACACGTGGGTGGCGTGGGGTGAACTCAAGCTGGACCTCTACGACAGCAGTCAGACGCTGGTCAATTCCTGGGACGACTTCGAATTCCCGATTCGGGGCATCGTGGAACACAACGGCGAAACCTTGTTCGCCACCGAAGACGGCATCGCCCGATACGACGAGGCCACCAACACGTGGAACAGCACCTGGGAAGCAGGA
>VMHT01180794.1_pt1 | contig 16760 bp, 27 predicted proteins | sample 4693611 | NCBI WGS metagenome assembly VMHT01 (sample SAMN12280063, study PRJNA550983) | marine metagenome | isolation source: seawater sampled from same location over 5 years 0.02-0.2 micron viral filtrate | place: USA: collected off the coast of southern California halfway between the port... ...
GGTGGGCACCAACCTAATATATATTGTTGTATCGATCTTGACATGTTAAAATTCCTATTGTTCATTTACTTCTACACCACCTTTTTTGCCACAGTGTGGACAGGTAAAGCTAAACCTTTCGATCCGGAGGCGATCCTCCATTGTTGCATAAGTGAACCAATTGTTACACTTTATGCATGTTAAATGCCAAATAATTTCTTTGACTGCTTTAAACATCGTACCTTTATTTAGTATGGCAGACAGGGTGGGATTCGAACCCACGGAACGCTTGCACGTTCTCCGGATTAGTAATCCGGCGCTTTCGGCCACTCAGCCACCTGTCCTAACTATATCTTAATATAACTTATCTAAGATATAATGTCAACAACTTTTTTACAGTTTTTCAAAAAAAATTAGGGAGAATGTTTCCATCCTCCCCGATCTTGTTAACTTTTGAAACTATAATAAGTTATTAGAAGCTAAATGTTGCTGTGACTGCAGGAGCAAAATCTTCTGCATTCATATCGTAATTGACTGATGGCTCTAATTCAATACCATTAAAGTCATATGCGTAGCTTGCACCTAGGTTTCTTGTCATATCATCTTCGTCACCGTTGATGTATGCTGTGATACCATATACTGTACCATCTACTTCATATGCAAACTTTTCAGTTGTTTCTGCATATGTTAATACACCACCAATTGCGTCTACATCAGCACGTGCGCCCAATGTATACTTACTAGCATCTAAATCATAATCAATTGCACCTTTAAGGGTAGCTGAACCTGCACCAAATGTAAGTGCGCCTGCAACTGCTTCAATGTCGCTTACGTCATTTGTAAAATCGCCAAATTCTACAGCCACGGCAGCTTTACCCATGTTTAATTGAATTGATTCGTCCATTTTTGGATTGTGAATTGTGTGTTCGCCTTCAGCAGCTACCCAAATGTCACCCTGTTTACCAATTGAAACAGTTCCGTCATTGACTTCTGTTCCCAACTGCCATTCGTCCAGTTGTGCTGTTGCACCATCAACTGATTCAACGTTGAACGATGCAAATGCTGTTCCTGGCATAGTGATACTTGCGCCGATGGTGTTTGTTGCACCCCAATCGCCTGCCGCATCTTCTTTAAATTTTAGCTCAATTGAACCACCAAGTACTGGTCCTGTAACAGGTGCTACAGTTGCTTCTTCAGCAAACGCACTAGTTACTACCATTGTTGCTGCAAATGCAGCCATTGTTAGATTTTTCATTATAGTTTCCTTCTTATAATAATGTAATTGTTAATACACAAAGAAAATAGGCAAGAATCATTCTTGCCTTCTTCACAATAATAGTTATCAAATAACTAGTTAAATTGTTAGATTTCTGTTAAGCAATATAATATTAAATTATAAATCGTTACTTTATTGCAACAGTTTCTAAGTGTGTTAAATCGTAACTAGTTCTGTTGCCAGGTCAGTTACCAACCCCTACTTACCTAAACTAGGCAGCTAAAGCCATTTCTGGCGCATAATTATCATTTGCAATTATGAATGTTGACCAATAACGCAGTCATCCGGTAAACTCCACTTCACTACAACACCTGTCGATCCTATTTCGACCCCATCAAAGATACACTATAGCTTTTTTCCCTAACGAACTAAGAACCCGGGGTAGTCTAGCGAGCCAGCCACGGCTGTTTTGTTAATAGTGTATCTATGGTGGAGTCGCCGGGTACCGCCCCCGGGTCCAGTATGCGTTCACGTTGCTTCAACGTTTACAGCTATATTTATACACTATGTTAAGGGTAAAGTCAAGTATTTCTTAAAAAAATAGTAAAAAGACTAAATAGATACAGTTTACAAATTAGCTAGCTCAAATTTTTTTGAGCAAATTTTTTTTAGGCTGAATTTCAGAGAAGGAAAAGAAAAAATGACGCAACTGATTAATCCAACAAAATTTACTGACACCGTGGGCCTTTTAAGGTCCTTTTTTTTGGAAAAAGGCTTCTTAGAAGTGCATACCCAAAACAGACTAAGCATACTTGCCGCATGTGAAGATCCATTCAATGTAGCAACATACAATTACGCAGGCCAGGTTTGGCCATTACCGCAAACAGGCCAGATGTGGTTAGAACATGAATTATTAAGCAAGCCCGATAGCCAGGGCTTTTTTTGTGTGAGTACAAGTTACAGACAAGAACCAAATGCCATACCAGGCAGACACGATATCATTTTCCCAATGTTTGAGTTTGAGATGCCTGGCGATGTACACGACCTTAAAGCAATGGAAATCGAACTATGTGACTACTTGGGCTTTGATCCACTAACAGAAAAAACATACCGTGAATGGCAACAACATTGGGGTGTAAGTGCTGATGTTGAAATGGATGACAGTCACGAAAAAGGTATGGAAATGAACTTTGGTAGTTGTTTAATCACAGACTTCCCAGAACTAACATCGCCTTTCTGGAACATGGCCAGAAACGATGATGGTAATACTGCTAAAAAGATGGATGTTATACTAGGTGGTATGGAAACTATTGGATCGGCAGAGCGTAGTTGTGATGTTGATATGATGCGTGATACATTCCACAGTATCGTAGACGGCGAATACGCACAGTTACTATACAAACTATTTGGTAAGGATAGAGTAGAAGCAGAACTAGAAGAGTTCTTAAAGTTTGACTTCTTCCAACGTGTTGGCGGCGGCATTGGCATGACAAGAATGATTGCGGCACTGGACAAACAAGGAAAGTTTGCCCAAGCCGCCTAAAAATTGATCTGGGGTGGTGAAATTGGTAGACACGCTCAACTGTTTATTGAGTGATAGATGTTCGCAAAAATATTTATCGTGGAGGTTCGAGTCCTTCCCCCAGAGCCAATTACCATTTGGCAGTTAATGTTTTCATAAATTGCTTCTGGCTTCTAACAGCATTTAAACAACTTAGTATCATATTTTGTTTACCAAAAGGTTTATCATAATGATTCTTAGTTTGCCAATTTTTTTGACGCTCTGATTCTAATCTGAGTTCTTTAACTAGTAATTGTTCGAGATATTTTAAATCTGTATCAGTAAGATTTTTTATTGACGATGCTACCACGATATGTCTCCTTTTGTTGGTAAGTTTATTTACCCAAGACTAAAAATGTTAGCGCCAAAGTAGTTAGTTTATATAGGTTCTCCAGTCATTGAAATACACAATGCTTGTTGTCCTGGATCAAAATAACCGCCGCCCAATCCAACCTCTTCACTTAAACCGTCTCTTGCATAAAAACACTCTATCATATTGTTGTGTACACTTACTTTTTCAACATAAGGAACAGTGTCATAAAAATATATAAAAACTAATACCCACATCAGTATTCAACTCCTGCATAAAACGGAATGTTTCGATCTCTAACAAGATCACTGCCTCCCAATTCCGGTAAATCAATAATAGAAGCAACTGCAACTGTGGTGGCTCGCAATTGTTTTACCATGTCCAAAACGGCACAAACAGTGCCGCCTGTTGCTACTAAATCATCAATAACTATACAACGGTCTCCTGGCTGTATACTGTCACTTTGTAACTCCAGTGTGTTTTTTCCGTATTCCAATTCATATGACGCACTTTTAATACTTCCAGGCAATTTACCAGGCTTACGAGCAAGCACCAGTGGTCCTCTTGTACGATGACAAAACACACTGGCAAAAATAAATCCACGTGCATCAATACCTATGACCTTATCCACAGGACAATACTTTAAAAGATTGCTGTACATAAAATTATTTGCCAGTGCAAACCCTTCCTGACTTGCGCACAAACTTGCTGTACATTTGAAGTCAACTCCATTTACAGGAAAATCCGGATAGCTCTTGATATATTCTCGCATATTATACTCCTAAAATTTATCGATTCGAATTTGATGCCGTCCAGCTTCAAACTCCGTGGACAAAAATGCCTGTACAATATCTATCATATCATTAATGTCTGTAACTCTTGCACCCAAACATAATACATTTGCATTGTTGTGTTGCCTTGTTAGTTTGGCTGTTTCTACATCTTTACAAAGACCAGCACGTATTAATGGATTGCGATTAGCAACCATACTCATACCAATACCAGTACCACAAATTAAGATGCCCAGGTGTGATTTACCAGCGGCTACATCGTCGCATACTGCTTTGGCAAAGTCTGGATAATCACAACTGTCATCTGTACGAGTACCAAAGTCCATATAGCTACGTTTTTCATTAAGAAAAATATTCTTAATGATTTCTTGTTTTGCATTGTAACCACCGTGGTCACTGCCTATTGCTACAATCATGTATCGTTACTGAAGTGTACGTTTAGCATTTCAATACGATCAGTTGCCGCAGCCATTTTATCAAGTTCTTCCTGAATAGCTTCAACAATATCACTATGTTCTCCGATACCAACACTCTGATGCATGTATACTAAGATGTTTGTTTTAGCACGTTCTAGCTCGCCTTCGGCGTGCATACGTGCGGCTTTTACTAATTGTTCTTTCATTGAACTTCCTTTCTTCAATCTGGTGCGCCTGGAGGGACTTGAACCCCCACGCCGTAAAGCACTAGAACCTAAATCTAGCGTGTCTACCAATTTCACCACAGGCGCATTAATGGTGCTCCCACACGGACTCGAACCGCGGACCTATTGATTACAAATCAATTGCTCTACCAGCTGAGCTATAGGAGCATATTTAAATACGTGGTTATTTATACAACAACCAAGTTTGGTGCACCTAAAAGGATTCGAACCTTTGACCTTTGGTTTCGTAGACCAACGCTCTATCCAGCTGAGCTATAGGTGCTTGTTTTGGTACCTGCACCCGGACTCGAACCGGGACGCCATGTGGCCACAGATTTTAAGTCTGTTATGTCTACCAATTCCATCATGCAGGCAGTAATTAATTAGGGTGTAAGTGACCACGGTTCTACGCTTTTTTTGCTCCACGCTACTCACTAACGGCATACACTTGCCGGCATACTTGCATCGACCCTTTTGTTGTGATTGCGACATCACTTCTCATCATATAGGATTTGGTAACCTATACTAGTTGGTGCTACCCAACACGTTCTTTATTGTCTAACATACTATACTGTTTCAGCAGTGGTGTCAACAATTTTCTCATGTACGCCAGTACGAACTTCTAAACCTTGACGCATATATTCATTACGCAGTTCTATCACTTGTTCACTAGTGAGCATTTCCCAAATCAGGAGTTCGCCATCCGGCATTGCAATTTCCAGCCAATAATCTTTTACCATTGTTTATGATTCCCTGATGCTTGGTTATCTTCATAACCTTGTTTGTATTCTGCAATTTCTTCTGCTGTCATATCTTTCATGGTTATTTCGTCACTTTGATAAGTTGCGCCCACATAGTAGTGTGGACGATACCCACGATGATAATAATTATCAGCTGATCCACGGTCATATGGACCTCCGTGTCTTTCTTTGACCTCTCGTAACATAAAACCTCCTTAGTCTAAACGTGACCCAGCATACGCTTTAAAGCCATACGATTCAAAAACTTTAGCGGCAGCCTGTGCGCCCGCTTCTTTTACATCAACATTCTGAACTGGCAATCCACCTGGATTGTAAATCTGAAATGCTTTAGTATAATCTTGCTTAATACCAGCCTGCTTCATTGCACGGCCCAGTTTAGTATTACCTTTGACGCCATAGATATTCATCCAAGCAAACCCACATGGATAATTATCCTGGCCACCCAAATTGGTGTCTAAATATTCCTGTGATGCAGCAGTTGCCGCACTGGTTGCTTTTGCAATAATACCTTGAATTTCATTTACTGTATACATATCAACACTCCTGTTTTTTTAACTTATACCACGATTATACGGTAAGACGTCTTGGTTGTCAAGCATTATTTGCATTATTTTTTAAAAATATAAACGCCTTCAAATTTTTCTCTGCCGGCCAGTTTATCATTTCCAACACCAGGCCTGGTGTTTAGCATCATTTTAATCATTCCATTATATTTAAAGCCGATTTTTTCTGCTGTTTCAATCCATCTTTCAACAACTTGGTATTCCTTGTTGCCGTAGCTCTTGTAATCAGCAATGTTTGTGGCAAAGATTCCGTCATTGTTAAGGCCCCGTTTAATATTTGCCATAGTCGGCGCAACATAGCCGTCAAACCATTCATCAAGTGTTGTGTACCTGACCATACATTGTGTTTCTTCATCCGAATATTTCTCCAAGTTAAAGTAGGGAGGACTACTAAATGCCAAGTCCATGTCCTCGGGTTGGTATTCTTCACTAACATTTTGTATGACATTTCCACTGTTAGCTACTAGTGTATTCAAATAATTAAGTCTGTCCACAGTCTCAGTATTGGGATCAATGCATGTGTAATCATATCGCATATTACTGGTGGTTATTCCCAATAGTCGCCCACCATAACCAGCACTGTAATCATAAACACGACCCCAAAGATTGGGACACAAGTGCTCTGCCACAGCACGGGCATTCAAAGGCTTAAAATTTTGTACATTTTCTCCACTAACCAGCTCTAGCGCACGTCGAATGGCTGTGGGATGTACCAAATGATTGCCTTCACGGAACTCAAAGCAGATACGGATAGCACGTTGTAGTTTTTTATCGTTATTAAATCTATCCATTAAACTGTTGGAACCTCTGCCTTTGGGTTCAGCAGTCATCATATTTGTAAAAATAAATCTATTAATGGTTTGTCCTTGGTTATTACCCAATCCTATACGACCATTATCTACGTTATTGCCACTTGTTAAAGCAAATTTACGAATTTCATCACGCAATCCACCTTCAGTATAATAAGTTATTGGTACTAATCCAACACCACGATACAGATCAAACACCTGTTGAATAGTATCTTCAGGATCCTTTTGATATACATCAGTGGTAAATGTATCCAGATATGAGTAGTGTTCCTCATATCCAGTAAATACATCTGATGTTATGTGGTGTGGTTCAATGCCCCAAAATTTATAAATCTGTTGGAGCATGTAGATCTTCGTATTCCTGTACGATGTTTTGTTTTTCTGCCATTAGGGCTTCAAGTGATTGTAAAGCCATACGCTTCTCATCACTGGCACCTTCTGTCATTGCAATCAGTACATTTTGCATAACTGTGATATCATTAATTAAGTCGTTCATGTTATCTCCTTAAGATGTTGCCATTTCAAACTGTGCTTCTGATTTTGCTTCTTCACGCATTTCAGTACGTAAAGCTGTTACAATCTCGTCAAATGCTTCATAAAAATCTGCATCACTGCGGAACAAGTTCTTGCAATCCATATAAGCGTCTGCATCAACAAAACTCCAGTTAATACTGCCATCAGCATTCCAGTTTTCTGAATTGAAAGTTGCAGTGTTGATTGTTTCTGTTAATATTGCATAATTTGACATATTGTAATCTTTCTGTTTAACTAACTTATACCATTAATATACAGTAAAACGTCTTGGTTGTCAACAAAAAACAGAACAAAAGTTTTGTTTAAGATCAGTGGGTTATAATTTTTTTAATTATATTCTGATTTAATCAACTTCCATAGTTGAGGAATATAATCCTTGATGTGTTGATTTCTGGATTGATCCAGTATTTTTGTGTGTCGTATAAACTTGTGTATGCTGTGTTCTGTTGTATCGTGTAATATATGTTGGATGATATTATCGTCTATCGATCCCATATGCTGTTTTCTATATTCATACGGCAACACGTAGATGTTATCCCAATTACTCCACACCATATTAATTCTATACTCAGTGTTGATACCGTTGGCCCATTGTATAAACTCACTTAGATTGTGAACATTATAGGCCTGTAGGGTATAATTTATTGTGGTGTTGTCTGTTACCCCCTGCCAGGTTTTAATATTTTTTTGTATAATATCCCATTTTACTGGATATCGTATGTATTCCAGTGTTTTTTCAATACCGTCCAGACTATAATGTACATGTAAATTGGGGAACTTTTCCAGCTTGTGTAAAAAATTAGCATTTACATTTGTTAAGTTTGTGGTGATGAATATCATCACATCAGTAAGTTTTTTTTCAATCAAGATATCTAAGATATAATGCACTTCCGGCATTATAGTGGGTTCACCGCCTAAAAATTTAATACGACTAAAACTACCATCTGATGGTGATATGTTCTTTAATAAAAAATCCATATTTTCAGGTGTAAATCCATTAGCCTGTACTATTATGTCATCCCCCATAAAATTTATTAATCCAGATGATCCAGCAATTTCCTTTTGAATTTGACTGCTTGCACTACTGTTACACATTCTACACTGTAGATTACACAAGTTACTGGGTCTTAAATCCAAGTCCAGTGGACTGTGTAGACTATTGCCGTGTACTATATCAGTAATAACATGCTGATAATTTTCATTAAATACAATTCTGTCACTTTTGTCACCAGCAGATTCTTGATCAATACATCGACTGCACAGATGTGCAATTTCACCCTGTGCAATATTGGGAGAGTCTGTCATCTGTTGTCTAATACGCTGAAAGTCAGTGTTAGACCATCTGCGTTCTAGATTCCAATCTAAATTATCTTCATTATGTTGTTGAGCCTGGCAACATATTTTTTCATCTGACTCAGTGGGAGTCACATACATATGCACAAATGGCGCCATACAAAATACTTTATTGGTCATACTTATACTTAGTAAGACGTTTTGGTTGGCAACTAAAAAAAGTAATTTTTTACATTAAATGAGCACTTACTGGATATTCTCCAAAGAATGAACGGTGCATAACTTCTTCTGATGAACGATTTTTAGTTTGCATTAAAATACGTTTTGCAAGATCTTTTTGCTCTGCGGTTCCGGTGATTGGAAACACACCTCGTTCCTCACACATGGTTGCAATTACTGTTAGCAGTGTATTGGTTTGTGTTGAATTGCATAATTTAGTAAGCAGCAGTGCATAGGCAAGGTATGCTACTTCTACTATATCTTTAGCTTTGTTTTTTGGACACATGTAATAATATGTTAAGCCGGATCCACGTGGTAGTTGACTAGCACGATACAAACCTTGTACACGAGCTTGTAATTCTTTTGCACGAAATTCTTTTTGAGATTCAGTTAACATGTGACACTCCTATGTTTATCAAACACACAATAACATCAGATATCCGGGCTGTCAAGTAAAAAGTATCAATTTTTTAATGCGTATATAAATACATGTGGAGAGACGAATGGATATATTTAAACTAATTGCAGAGGTTGGTTTTCCAATAGCCGGAGCTATAGCGGCAGGATTTTTTGTGTTCACAACGCTAAAATACATTTTAGACAGTGTGAGCGGTAGTGTTAGGGGATTAAATAACATTATTAAATCACTCGACAATCGAGTACAAACAATGAATCACGACGTTATGCGAATAGATACACTGATGAGTAATGCACTAGGCATTCGACCAGACATAGACCGTATCGCTCGAGCAGACGGAAAAAATGATGCAAGGAGAGACTAGCATGTATTTGAAAGATTATGATATTATGAAATTCAATGATGGATTTCGTTTAGTAAATAAAAACGACCCAGACAACAAATTTTTACCAATGGATGAAGGATTATTCAAGCCGGGCGATGTGTTTCGTGTAGGTTATAATGGATGGCTTCAGCATGTTGGTAATGATTTCGACGAAATTGAAGAGCGAGTTAAGCAACATGATGTGGCTTGATTACACTGTAGAACAAATTGGCGAACACTTTACTGTAAAGGGCGACTGGCCAGGAGAAGTTATGGGATGGACCAAAGACGGTGAACGCACCGGTGGTAAATCACACACACTATACCAACCAGGCGATGTTTTTGTAGTAAATGCCAATGGCATTCTAAAAAAAGTACCCACAGTGGCAGGTGATGTATTAATGGTAACCAGCAGTGGGGACTTGGTTCCTTTTGCTAGAAATCGAGAGGACATCACACTGTGAGCGAAATATCAAATCTTATCGGGCAATATGGATTTCCTATAGTGGCGGCAGTTGGTATGGGCTATTTCATATATTATGTGTGGAAATGGGTCACTACACAAGTTAAACCAGTATTGGGCGAAGCAAACGGCACATTAATTGGTTTAATTGATCGCATTCGTATGCTCGATAATGATTTGATACGGTTAAATCAAAAATTATCTGTGGTGCTACAACTACGTGAGCAAGAACTCCAAGAGTTACGGGATAAAAATCGTAAACTTAAACGTCAAATTGACGATAAAAACGACGGAGAAAAACAATGACAGCAACTACAACAATGATATTATTTTTATTAGTACTAAAGCACCCAATAGCAGATATATACCTACAGACATATCACAGTAATATACGCAAAGACCAATGGTTGGGTAACGGACACAGACATTACCTTGAGCATGCTGTATTGACATTTTTAATAATGTTTTGTTTCAGTAATATACTGTTTGCGCTGGCAATTGCGGCATTAGAGTATGTATTACACTGGCATATAGACTGGAGCAAGACATCAATTGCTAAGTTCCTGAATTATGCACGTCAAGATGATAAATTTTGGCGTTTGCACACACTGGATCAATTGTTACACTTTATAACATATGGATTTATAGTTTGCTTGTACAGTAAATACGCATTTTAGATCACTATTATGAAAAAACTTTGGTTGTTTATACTAGCTTTTGCAGTTGCGAGTTGTAGTTATCAATATATCCCTGTGAAATACGACCCAACGGAAGTAGCGCAAGAGTATATAGGACTGCACGAACGAGTTGATAGAGATGAATTGACAACACTAATGGGCGTAGACCCAGTTCATACTGAATGGTGTGCGGCATTTGTAAATGCCATACTGGAAAAAGATGAGATTAAAAATCTATACGATATCAGACACCCACGCCCGCTGACTGCCAGAGGATTCTTAGATTGGGGATACCCAGTTAAAACATCAATAATTCAACGTGGAGATATAGTAATTTTTCCACGTGGTAATGTTGCCTGGCAGGGACATGTTGGGTTTTATATTGGAACGCACCCAGAAAGTGGAAAATGGATTATACTGGGTGGTAATCAGGATAAAGAAGTAAAGTATAGTTTATTCAGCCCCACACGTAGTATTGGTATAAGACGAGCTATTGTTCCAGAATAATATTACTTGCTTGTGGCAATGAATACTCCGTTCCAATCTTTAGGTAAGTCTTGAGTCTTTTGATACTCACAGCGTTCAATCCACATATCGTAATAACCGCTCATTTTACCATCAAAATGATTGTGTAATAGATTGCAACTTGCAATAGCTTTGTCAAACTTTTGCGCACGATAATATTCGTGCATTTCTTCGTGTTTGCGTTGTGCTACACGCCAAGCTGGACGCCTTTGATCCAATACTGTCCAGATACCAACGCCAACACTCTTGCCTTTAACTGCTAAATCATCTATTTTTAAGTAAAAGAAGTCTGATTTGGTTTGTTGATATGTCGCATCTCCAACAAGTAATACACATCCGTATTCTTTACACTTGCTTTCAATACGAGCTGCTGTACTGACTGAGTCTCCAAGGACGTCATAACTGTGTCGTTGTGTTGACCCCATTTCTCCAAGATAACCAAGCCCAGTATTAATGCCAGCACCCATACCAACAGGCGGGCGGCCTTCACTAGTAATTTTTTCATTAAACTTCTCCACTGCACTAAGCATATCTAGACCACACTGCACCGCTGTTCGTGGGTGTTGTGGATCGTTTATCGGAGCATTGTGTATGTGCATACTTGCATCTCCGATATATTTAATAACCATACCATCACTATCAAGTATAGGTTGTGTAATTGCATCCATATATGAATTCATAATTTTAGTCAAGCCTTTTACATCATCACCAAAACTTTCGCCCAGTGGTGTAAAGCCACGCAAATCACTAAACACAATACTTACTTCTTTCTTCATACCGTCTTTGATTAAACTGGGATCTTCCTGTAGTAAACGCACCACTGTGGGCGATGCATAACCTGCAAATTGTCGTTTAATTTCCATTTTTTCCAGATATTCACGAATGAATTTATTAAACACTGCATGCAAGTAAACCAGTGTTACAGTTATAAGCGGCCAAGTCCAATCATACAACCACAAGTTTGTCTGATAATAATAAAAGGCTGAGTAAACACCACCGCTTACTGTAACCAGCATCAGAGGCAATCCTAGCCAGTATACAGCACGATATGCCACCAGTATGCTTATGAGTCCTGCCAGCACAATAATAGCTAATTCAGTTAATACCGCAGTGTCAGGGCGATATATTGTATCACCATTAACCACAGTTTCCAGTAATTGTGCTTGTACATTGTGTGCAAATTGTAAGCCCACTGGCGTAGTTAGTGGAACACCAATACCTTCAGCAGTAATACCCACTACAACAATATTGCCAGCCAAGTCTGGGAACTCTGATGTGGCACTGTATTCGTTAAAATCATATACATTGTTTACATATACACGACTGTAAGGATCAGTATATATTGTATCGTATGCTGGTATACGTACTGCTACAACTCCACCAGCACTTACTTTTGCTTGATAGCTTTGATCGTCCACGGCGGCACGGATTGTTTCCAATGCTAGACTGGGATACACTGTATCGTTGATACTAACAATCATTGGAATACGTCTGGTTACACCGTCTATTTCATATGTACCAGCAATCATGCCAACACCAGTTGCATTCTGACTCAGTATATTAATAGGCGCCAGCAGTCCTGGATACTGTGGTATCCATGGGTTTGGATCGCCACCTATCATTGCAATACCACGTGTAACGCCAACACCGTCATTTGTTCTAGCACTGGCTGTCTGGCTGATAACAACACCATATTGCAGTGCTTCTGCCAGTGCCAAGTCTTCTCCAGCTCTGTCAGGCTCACTGAACAGTATTGGCATAACAATGATACCTGCGTTAGCATCACGCAGGCGGTATATTAAATCTGCAATTTGGTCTCTGGGCCAGGGCCACTGTCCTTTTTCAGCAATGCTTTGTTCATCAATATTAACCACTGTGACTGTTTCACTTGGTTTACGCTCACTGTATACTTGATAGCCATCAAATGCTTTTAATCTTAATAATTCTACTGGATATGGATCAATGAATCGTATTACAGTTAATATAGCCAGGGTTATTACAGCTAATACCCAATGTGTTGTATATTTCATCATAAACGTATTTATTATACCTTATTTTTGTTGTTTGGCTTCGTTACTAAATCGTGGTCCAGGCTGTTCCCGTTGTTGTAATTGTTGTTTGAACATTACTTGTACTTCTGGTGCATTGTCTGTTACTCTTAAGAACTCAAGTATACCACTCCAGGAATTGCCCATGAATAGTATCCAACCGTCTTTGTATAATATACTACGGTAGTTTAAATTTTTAAAATAAAAGTTTTTATAGTGGTACTCATTCATCAGCAATATTTATTATTGCTGAACTATAGTTGTTGTGCCACATCCGTTTGCATTTACACAATTTTGCATTATAGAATAAGTTTGGCCTGTTGAACTATCTTGTGTAAGATCAAGTCCTGATTCATAACCTGACATTGAAATACTAGCATTGTGATTGCCACTTCCGTCTTGTGTTATGTCAACTGTTTGATCACTACCCACTGCTATTTCTGTATAATGAGATCCAGACCCCCATTGGTAAACATCAATATCATTATCATCACCTTGTGCAGAAATAAATGCTTTTTTGTCGCTATCATTCAATTGGCTGGTATTAATATTGTTTAGATCTCCATCTATATCAACTGCTATATAATGTCCATTTGTTCCTGCACCATTGTTGTGATTTTGTGTAATGGATAATATATTGGAATCACCATTAACACTAAACTCAGCTCTGTTATCATCTGCACCTGTTGTAACTCCTTGATCAACAGTTGTTGTATTAGAGTTGCCTGTGATATTAAACAACATAACATTGTTGTCGCCTTTTTGTTTGAGTGTGGTATTGTTATTATTTCCTACAATTTCTGCATTTTCTAAACTGTTTGTTGTACTGCCGCCACCTGCGATAAGATTGTCATCGCCGGATTGTACGATAGTGAGTGTATTGCTATCTCCTATTTGATCAATGTATATGCCGTTGCCGCTGTGTGTTACTGCTCTTGACGTGTTAATTGAAGTTTGTTGTGCGTTGCTTATGCTTGAAGTATATGATGTTGTTTGTGCAACTAATCCTTCTTCTTGCAGGGTTCGAAATAGAAAGTCTTCCATATTACTTGCATAGGTGTGATTGCTTAATAACTGGTAATAACCATATGTCACTGCTACACTACCACCATTAGAACCATAGTCCCATTTATACCAACTGTGGTAATTACTTGTTGAACTATTAGAAGCCATTGGTGTACCGCCTGATGCTATCATCAAGAGATCTGGTCCAGGCAGTGTGTTTTCACTCGATGTGCCTGACGCATAGTCGCCTCTGGCAACTGAACCATAACAGCCGGTACAGCCACCAACCATGGTCAATGAACCAACACTCATCTTGTTTTCGATCAGTGCTTCTATAGTGACGTTTCTGTTACTTGCTCCATACTGACCTACTATAAGAAGTTTGCCACCACCACTAACATAAGTGTCATACACTGATTTACAAGTACTACCACAGTTACTAGTGCCTGAGATATCAATAACTAAATCCTGTCCTGATACAGCATTTGAACTCACTGATGTTGATGTACTACCTGTGACAGTAAATCCTGCATCTTCAAGTTGGCTTTTTAAATTACTATACTGTGAACTTGTTGTGCTTGAGTTGTAGTATATCAATGCATCATTCGCCCAACCATTAGTTGGACTGAATAATAGAAATATGATTACCGCCTTCATTACCGATTCTAAAGTCATATAACGCAAAATCCCCTTGCTCAACATCAAGCCTATAATTGTATGCTTGATTTAATTCCAGTTTAATGTAGTTTCCATAATCAAAGTCTTGTCTAATCCACACATAATTTGGATCTAAAATATCAAATCGTACTCCAGTATCTGGATCGTAACCGTATTTACTTACTGTTACTGATTCCAACAGTGAAGCATTTGACAGCGTAAGTTCGTCTTTAAATAATGCAAACAGTGCCTCATTTAATTTATCCAACATGTCGTACAGCATATCAGCCAGCATATGATTTGTTTCGTCCAGTTGTGTTTTCCAGATACCCTCAATGCTGTCTTTAAGAGCATCACCATCCAGTCCGTCGAATTCAAGCATATCTAATCCCAAAAAGTCATACATAGCTCGGGCTTTACTTCTAATTTCAATTTCTTCTTCGTCATACGGTGTTTTCTTGCGTAATATTAAAAGTTGGTTAATAAACCGTTCTTCAATATCAATTATCAGTGGGGGAGTGGGAGGCTGCATTGCATGCCGTGTAATGGTACTTTGAAATGCTTGGTTCATCACCACAGTACCAGCATCTGTCATTACATCAATTTCTCCAACATAACACATTCCTGTTACGTCACAACTTGGAAGCAGTGTAATCATACTACCTCCTAGCTCGTCTACAACTAGTACAAAATCAGTACCACGCACACCAATGGTAGCACTGGGTGTTTTTATGCTAACATTTTGCTTGTATTTTTTAGCAATTTGCCCACTGGCATATCTAACACTGCCCAGTGTGGCTTTAATACTGAGTTTACCTACATTGTTTCCGGGATCATACACAAACTCGTCTATCAATAACCTGGTGTGTTCAGTTAAGTCAACTCGAGTTTCGTCCACAAAGTCAATTTGCATTTGTCCTCTGGCAGTTACAGCAACATCCATACTCTGGACGCCTACGCCTGTTACACCATTAACAACATCTCTACCACGCTCTAGTACACCACTGCCTTTTATCATTCCAATCTGTCCAGCATCTGTATTTGCGTATACTGTATTAGCATACGCTCCTACAAAACATAATAAGGCCAGTGCCTTAATCAGATTGTGTGATATCGACATCTTGACTATCGCCTGTGAATGTTGCACTCACTGTGTTATCACCAATGCCGCTTTGGGTAATATTATAAAAACTACCGCCACCAGTTGTTGTTAAACTGATAGTGTGTCCTACAGTATCGCCATCGCCATCCACATTGAACGTAAATTCATTACCAGCATCACCATTTGTACTGTTGGTTGATAAACTAGTACTGTTGTTTGTTACCACTGTAATTGCAGCACTTTCACCATCCACTGCCGCATTAACAATGTTGTCATCACCAGTGACAGTAAATGATATTGTTGAACCATCTGCATCTGCAGTTTCTCCAATATCAAAATCAAACGTGTTGTCATCGCCAGTTGTTGTTATATTAAGCGTTACAGTTTCACAGTTACCTGCACTTGCACTACTACACTTTAAATCAACTGTGTTGCTGTCTCCAGTAAATACCCAAGTACCAGTATAATCGGCACCGTTAATAACAGCGGCTATATCGTTGTTGTCGCCTGTTTGTGTTATTGCAAACGTCATGCTTGCGCCATTTAACGCTACACTTGTTGTTGAATCACCAAACTCGTTGTTTGATCCATCTTGTGTAATGTCTAAATCTAATGTATCACCTACTTGGCTAATGTAGATGTCATTTGCCATCGCACTGTGCGAGACTAACCCTAATGTTACGGATAAGAATACTACTGGCAAGAAGAAAATCTTTTTCGATATCATCTTCTATTCTCCTTTGAACTTCCAAAGTTCTTTATCTCTTCCTTCGTATATTAGTTCAATCACACCTGCCTCAATGGCTTCTCTTACTGCATAATTGA
>VMHT01200296.1_pt1 | contig 16758 bp, 18 predicted proteins | sample 4693611 | NCBI WGS metagenome assembly VMHT01 (sample SAMN12280063, study PRJNA550983) | marine metagenome | isolation source: seawater sampled from same location over 5 years 0.02-0.2 micron viral filtrate | place: USA: collected off the coast of southern California halfway between the port... ...
ATGTATAGTATCGTGTCCAATTGACACATTTTCCGGTTACGGAGCAAGATCAAGAGATTTTGTAAAGTCATTAATAGAATCAAAAGGAGAAGAATGGGATATTAAAATCATGCCCCAAAAATGGGGTGATTGTCCCTGGAATTTTTTATCATTAGATGATCCACTAAGACAACGTTTTATAGGAAAATTAGAACAACAACCTGATGTTTGGATGCAGATTACTGTACCAAATGAATTTCAACGAGTAGGTAAATTTAATATTGGTGTGTCTGCGGGTATTGAAACTAATATATATCCAGGTGAGTTTATTGAAGGTAGTAATAGAATGGATTTAAATTTAGTTAGCTCTGAACATTCAAAACAAGTTGCTTTAAATACACAATTTGATAAAGTGGATAGTAATACAAACCAAAAAGTAGGAGTTATAAAACTAGAAAAACCAATTGAGGTATTATTTGAAGGTTTAGATTTAAACAAATATTATAAAAAACCTATTTCATCAAAAACAACTATATTAAAAGATATAAAAGAAGATTTTTGTTTTTTACATACGGGACACTGGTTATCTGGTACATTTGGTGAATCCAGGAAAAATACAGCTACTTTAATTAAAACATTTTTAGAAACATTTAAGGGGCCCAATAGAAAAAAACCAGCTCTAATTTTAAAAACTAATCAGGTTAACTATTCCCTACTAGATAGAGAAAACATACTAAAACATATTAATAGAATTAAAGACCAAATAGGAGGCAATTTGCCAAATATATACTTAGTACACGGTGAACTAACAGATGGAGAAATGAACCAACTAAATAATGATCCTAAAGTAAAAGCATTTGTATCTTTTACAAAAGGTGAAGGTTATGGTAGACCATTAGCTGAAGCAGCAATTACAGGTAAACCAACAATTGTATCTAATTGGAGTGGACATACTGATTTTATTAACCCAAATTATAATGTTTTAGTAGGAGGTGAACTTAAACCAGTACATCCTTCAGCAGCAAATCAATGGTTATTAAAAGAATCACAGTGGTTTAACATTAATACAGATATAGCAGGTAGAGCTATGAAGGATGTATTTAAACATTATAAAAAATACTATGAAAAGTCACGTAAGCAAACACAGTATTTAAAAGATAACTTTAGTTTTGATAAAATGACTGAAAAGTTAAATTCGTTACTACCTAAAGTAGAACCCGCACCCCAGATACAACAATTACAACTTCCTAAACTTAAAAAAGCAGGAAGTAAAAAACAAGAATTACCAAAACTAAAATTACCAAAACTTAAAAAAATAGAGGTATGACACAAATATTAACAACAGGAATTTTTAGTGTACCCGAACAAGATAGTGTTATACCTATTAGATATCCTAAAAAAGAAATTGATCCTAATATTTTTAGTAAATTTTTTAATAAGCATGGAAAATACCCAGGAAAAGAAAAAACACACCTAGAAATAGGTCCAGTATGGGAGCAGTGCTTTAGAAATTGGACATTATCTACAGTTGATGTATTTAGTGCTATGGAAAAAGAAGATTTAAACCATTTAAAAGAAATTTACGAAGATTACTATCTTTATGGGGTTTCTGAGGGTGCTAGTTCTGGTAAAGCATTATCAGGTAATGGGTATCAATATAAGTTAAATAAATCCCAAAGAAACATAGAAAGAGCAAAAAAACTCAGTAATCATTTAGGACTAAATTTAACAGATGTTAGTAAAATATATAAAAAACTAAATGAAACTATAGTAATACCTGAATCACCTAATCATGGTCAAACTTGGGGGTGGTGGTATGATAATATTTTTATTCATTTTGAATTAGCAGACTATATCTATTTTTTCGACACAATTAAACAAATTTTTGATCAATTAGATGTAACTAAAACATGTTTTTTAGGTGATGGTTCTGGGCTACTAAGTACATTAGTTTATAATAATTATAATATAAACTCTTCAAATCATATAGATCTTAGTCATTTTTTAGTAAAGCAATATTTAAATAATCATGATAATGATAACATAAATTATTATTATGCCGAGGATTTTAAAGAAAATACAAAATATGAAGCAGATATATTAATTAACCAAGATTCTTTCCCAGAAATGTCTGATAAATCTGTACATAAATACGTAAAAAATGCTAAATTTAATAATGTTTCTTACATATTATCTTATAATAAAGAAGTAACATTTGAGGGAGGAAATCCCCATAGTGATTTTAAATCAATATTTTCTAGTTATGGTTATAATTCAATATATAGAACAAATACTATAATGAGAGAAGGTTATATAATCGAATTATTTAAATTAAATAAATAAAAATAAAAACAATGAAACAATTAGGAGATAAATTAGTAAACAGCCCCATATGTGATAGTAATGCATGCTATGAATCAGAATTTCAAACACAAGAGGGGGTAGTAAAAACATGGCTTTGTATGACCAGTGGTTATACTTCAAATACTACAATGACTTTAGATAGTGAGGGATTAAAACAAACCCTAGAACTTACAGCCGATTTAATTAAAGATTTAAGACAAGATCATGTACCCCCCGGTGGTGGAGAAAAATTAGCTTGGTTCCCTACAGCAATTACAATGCCCGAAAACGGAATGATATTTCCAGAACCTATAAAAGGAAAAAATGATTGGGGCTGGACAGTAGTTAAAGCTATCCCTATTGCTGAAGAAGACCAACATAAATACCCAGATGCAACAAACCCGGGTACTAATTATAAATTCAGAATGGATATGAAAAATTTAAAACGTTTTGATAAATTATGTTTTATGGACGCAGCTGAAGAATTAGGTATGTTTGGAAAACAACCCGAAATAACTGCAGCTATAGGATCAGATGGTCCCTTCCCCGCAGAACGCAGTGAAAAGTAAATATGAAAATAAGTTATGCAATACCTGTTTGTAATGAACATGTTGAATTAGAAAAATTATTATCGTTTTTAATAAAACATATAGACAAAAATGATGAGATAGTAGTTCAATGTGATCAGGGAAATACTACACCTGAAGTATATAAAGTGTTAGATTCATTTAAAGCACCTGTAGGATTTAAGGATCCTTTAAAAGTTATAGAATTTCCCCTAAAGGGAGATTTTGCATCTTTCAAAAATAATCTAAAAAATAATTGCTCAGGTCACTGGATATTTCAAATAGACGCAGACGAATTACCCCATGAATCTTTAATTTTAAATTTAAGAGAAGTTTTAAAACTTAACCCAACCACAGAAATGTTTTTAGTTCCTAGAGTTAATACTGTAGAAGGTTTAACACAAGAACATATTAATAAATGGCGTTGGAACATAAACGAAAAAGGTTGGGTTAATTGGCCAGACTACCAAACACGAATTATACAAAATTCACCTAAAATCCAATGGATTTCTAAAGTCCATGAAGTAATTACTGGGTTTTCTACAAAATCTTTATTACCAATGGAAGAAGAGTGGTGCTTATATCACCCTAAACATATCTTAAGACAAGAAGCACAAAATAATTTTTATGATACTTTATGATTTTTTGGAGAACCTATAATAATCAAATACATCCTATTCAAGAAGTAGATAAGCTAGGATTTTCTATTAATGATCCTTCTTACATCCCTAATGAGTATTTAGAGCAAGAAGATTTTGTTATTTTACGTACATGTCACGGTTTAGGAGATTGGGGTATCATATCCGCTTTTCCTAGAAAATTAAAAGAAAAATACCCAAATTGCAAAGTATGGATACCATCACCTAAATTACTAAAAGAAATGTTTAGTGGGTTAGAACAAAACTGGTCATCTTGGTCTGATCCTTTTCAAGTAGTACACACAATATTTGATAATAATCCTTACATAGATGGTTTTATAGATTCTTTTAAAGAAGATGTATTTAACGACCATTATAGAATATATAAAGAAAATGAAGACTGCCCCCTTATAAAACAAATGTTAAGATTTTGGCAGTTTGATAATTTTGAAGATGTAGACCCTGAACTTTACTGGACTAAAAAAGAAATTAATTTAGCTAAAAGTATTATAAAAGAACACTGTTCAGGAAAGTTTGGGACTTTTTTACTTTCTAACAAGTATAAAGGAGAAGGTAAGGATAAAATTCAAAAAATAATAAATGAGTATGATTTGCCTATGTTTTATTGGACCTCTAATGAATATGGTATTAAATTTAAAAAATGTTTAGATATAAACCACATAAATATCCGAATTCAATTACTAATAAAATCTCTTGGAGAATTTAGTATAGGAAATCAAACGGGCGCTAATGACATAATACCAAGGTATACTAAAAGTTTTATAGTACCAAGAGAAAAACTAGGTTGCAATTTTATCAGTAAAGTTAAATATATTTAATTATGGAAAAAATAAAATATTCGGTTGAAGATTATCCTTTTGCCGACATTATAGCTGTAATTTTAAATACTACTAATTTATCAAAAATACATAAAGAAGATCATTTTGAAAAATATGATTTATTTACTAGGGATAAAGACCAAAGTACAAAATATCATAAATTATACTATAATAATTTTTCTAAAAAAATAGAACCCACATATACAAATTTTATTAAAAAAGTAATACGTCCTCTCTATAATGAAGAAATAGTATATCAAAAAATACCTACTTTTAGATTACATTTCCCCGGTAATATAGCAGTAGGAGAATACCATAAAGATAAATGGTACAGAGATAAAGAGTGGCATGAAGAAGTTTGTGAGATGAATTTTTACTTACCCTTTACTAAAGCTTATGGTACTAATACTATATGGGTAGAATCCGAAGAAGATAAAAAAGATTTTTCTGATATGAAAACAGAATATGGAGAATGTGTTCGTTGGGATGGGGTTAATTTAACTCATGGTAATAAACAAAATTTAACTAATACAACTAGAATAAGTGTTGATTTTAGAGTTATGCCTTATTCTAGATATAAACCTAGTAATCATGGGTCTATTAATACAAAAACTAAATTTGAAATAGGGGGCTATTACGAAAAAATATGAAAAAAGTAATATATACATCTATAATGGGTGATTACGATGTTTTAGAAGAACCTAGATTTATCCCTGAGGGTTATGATTTTATATGTTTTACTGACCAAATAATAGAAAAACCTAATAGTGTTTGGAAAATAAAACAAGTACTACCCTTATATGAAGATAATACTAGAACCGCCCGTAAATATAAATTATTACCTCATAGATTTTTACCTGAATATGAAGTAAGTATATGGGTAGACGGTAATGAGTTAGTAGTGGGTGATGTTAATGAATTACAGGAAAAATATCTTAATAATAAAAGTATGGCTGTTTATAACCATATGAGTTGTTGGGATAAAAGAAATTGTGTTTACCAAGAGGCACAAGCTATATTTAATTTAGGTAATAGAGATTCTAATAATTGGAAAGATAACCCCCGCATTATTAATAATCAAATAAGTAACTATATTAAAGAGGGTTACCCCCTAAATAATGGGTTAATTGTTAGTGGAGTAATGTTTCGGAAACATAATGATCCACAAATTATAAAATGTATGGAATTTTGGTGGAAAGAATTAAAAAAAGGAAGTAAAAGAGACCAATTAAGTTTTGATTATTCAGCTTGGAAAACTAATACACCCTTTAATTGGATAAACCAGGATATTAGAGATGATGGGTATGTTCTAGAAGTAAAACATAATAAAAGTAAAAAATGAAAATAGCTATTCATCAACCAAATTTTTTACCATGGTATCCTTTTTTTCAAAAAATTAAAGAAGTTGATAAGTTTATTATATTAGGTCATTGTCAGTTTGAAAAAAATGGATTTCAAAATCGTTTTAATTTAAACGATAAATGGCACACAATGAGTACTCAAAAAGGTTTAGTCCCCATTAATACAAAGACATATTTAAATCCCTTAAAAGATTGGAATAGAATTAAATCAAATTTATTTCAATATAAAAATATTTTAGATCAGTTGGATGACTGTATAAGTGATAATTTATTTCAAACTAACTGTAAAATAATAGAAAAACTAACATTACTATTAGGATATGACACAGAAATTTTATATGATTACCCAACAAATCTTAAGTCAACCGAAAGATTAGTAGATATTTGTTTACATTATGGTGCTACAGAATATCTTTCAGGAATAAGTGGTAAAAATTATTTAAATTTAGATTTGTTTAATAATAAAAAAATAAGAGTAAAATTTCAAAAAGACTTAGTAAAAACACACACATTAAAAATATTAAGTAATGAGTAGAAAAATATTTAGATTTGATGATATATGTTCAAATGCAGACATGGATCTTCATATTAGTATAGCAGAACATATTATTAAAAAAATCCCATCAGCGGAAGTAATATTTTGTGTATCACCCCTGGTACATGATATGGGGGCAGAAGATGGAAAAACAAAACAAAGAATATTCCCACAAATATTAAATGCCCATAGTGACTATAGAAAGTTTTATCAAGTAGATAAATGTGGTATCCCTACATTCCCCTCATGGATAACCAGGGCGGGACATGGATTGATACATGTTGACCATAGGTTATTAACAAAAGAAACTCAAGAACTTAGTATTTTAACTAGTTGTAGTTTATCTAAATCATCAATATTTGTACCTCCTTTTAATAAATGGAATAAATTTACTGAAGAAATCTGTAATGAACATAATATAAAATTAGTAAAATTTGAAGATGGTTGGTTATGTTGTGAATATAATGAATATAACCCTAAACATAATCTATGGTATATTCATGCTAGAGAATTTACATTAGATTCTTTTAAAAATTGGCTAAAATAATGAAAAAAATATTATTTATAGCAATCCAATATAGAAATGGGGAAAGGGTATATCCCGTTATTCCTTATTTATCTAAAGATTATAAGTTAGATCTATTAAAATTATACGAAATGAAACCGGACCATAAATGGGCGGGCAATGTTGATTTAAGAAATATATTTAATAGTAAATATTTAAAATACTTTTCAAACATAGTACCAAGTATAAATGATATAGATTACAGTAAATATGATTTAATTTTATGTGACGATGATAGAGCAAGAAATGGAGTTGAAAAAATATATAAAAATAAACAATGTTTAATGGTAGGATGTAGCCATGGTAATAGAGACTTAAACCCTAATAGTTGGCATGCTGTAAAACATCATAAAGTAGCTTTTGATAAATGTTTTGTTTTTGGAAAAAAAGAAACTTTACCCTATGCTCTTTTAGGGGGAATTCCCTCTAATGATAATTTAAAAAGTTATCTTAATGAGGATAAAAAACATATACTAGTAATTTGTAATATTTTAGGTAATCATCCCGCTCGCAATGAATTTAAATTATGTTTTGATAAACATTTATTTAATAATCTTGGTTTATTAAAATTGCAACAAAAATATAATAAAAAAATTATAATTAAATTAAAAAGTAGAAGTAATGAAAGTTATAAAAGAAATATAACTTATTTAAAAGAAATATTACCAAAAAATTTAAACTATGAAATATTAATAGATATTGAGGATGATAATAAACTAATATCTCAAAGCTTTATAGTAATATCTTCACCTTCTACATTAGCATTTAAACCAATACAATTACAAATACCTACAGCTATAATTAAAGATAGTGGTGTCAATGGGTTATTTTATGATTTTAAAGGTTTTGTAGAATTAGGGGAGAAAAATATTTTAAATACTTTAAAAGACCAATTAAAAAATCCAGATAAGATGTTTATAAAAAATACTATAGAAGGTGGATCAGATTTTACCTCTAAAAAAGTATTTCTAAAAAATCTTAAAACAGTAATGTAATGAATGAAATGCCCCAACCTAAAAGAGGATATTTAAGTAAAAAACAAACAGAGTTTGTTATTAATGATATAGACCAATATCAAGTTCCCCTATCAACAACTAAATACAATATAGAATTATTTAAAGGATATAAAAATATTATTATTGTAGGTAACCCTAGGAGTGGGACAACTTTTACTGGTCATGCTTTAGCTAAGTCTTTAAGTTTAAATTATGTTGATGAGAATAGTTACGGTCTAAGAAATGTTGATTTATTTAATAAGATTATGGATAGGGGGAATAATGTAGCCCAAGCTCCTGGTTTTACTCATATTGCTCATTTATTAGCCAATAAGGATAACTTAATTGTTTTTATGGTTAGAAAATGGTCAGATATAATAAAATCTCTTTATAGAATAGAGGGGAAGATAAGTAATTGGGTTTATACAAAAACCTTATATGATTATGAATTATTTAATAGAATTAATCCTGGTATAAGAACTAAATGTAATCCCCCGGTAGATTTAGAAGTAGAAAGTTATTTTAAAAAATATATAAATAAAGATAGTTATTTACTAGAAGTACCTTATAAAATGTGGAAGTATTATCAAAGAGATAAAATCCCTAACTGGATACAGTTAGATTATGAGTCTTTAAGTATTCACCCTATGTGGGTAAGTAAAAAAGATAGAAAAAATACAACTAGAAAACAATTACAAGTAAAAAAATGAAAAAAGATAATTTAATAATTTATGTTTCATCTCGTAATAATTATGATATGTTAGAGGGTGAAGTATTAAAAAATATAAATAGAGAAGGATTTGAGTTAATTAATATAGATGATAAGTCTTGTAAAGAAGAAATAATAAAGGGTAAAAATATATGTAAAAAACACAATATTTTATTTTTAGAAAATAAATCAAGAGGGGTTCAAATGGCAACTCAAACACTTGTAGATTTTATAAATAAAAATAGACCTAATTGTAAATATATTTTATGTTTTCAGCATGATGTAGTTCCCCTAACTAAAGATTTTTTTACACAAATAAGTAATCTTATCAAAAAGGATTCACTTAAAGACTTTGGAGCTATAGGTTTTAATGTGCTTGATAGAGGGAAGTATTGTAAAAATTTTCTAAATTTATATAATCAGGGTAATTTTCCTTTTGGTATGATGGGAATTTTTCACTTAAGTAAACTTCACCCATCAAGAAGATGGATAAGTCCCCACCATAATGATATAGCTATTCGCAACCCACATCTTTTTTCAAAACCCTTTTCTATAGATATTCCTATGTGGATGTGTGTTGGGATAAATGTAGATATATGGAATAAATGTGTTATACCTACTGAAGAATACCACTTTCATTTATGGTTTCCTGATATATCAATGCAATTAAACTATAATAATTACCCTATAGTAACATTACCACACTTATATTGTTTAAACCAACAAGAAGTAAAATCTAAATATGATATTAACCCCAATTCAGCTAAGGGCGCTATGAAGGGTAATGAGTACCACTTTGGGGAATATGCTAATTTTAAATCTTGGAAAAAAAGGTGGGGGTGGGAATATGAAAATGTATTTAATACTTTTAATCCAATAAAAGAAAAATATAAAGGAACTTTAATATATGAATACTTCCATCATGATATAAATAAAGGACCTTTTAACACTTATAAATTATAAATTAATAACCTTAATACTTATGAATATTAAATTAGCACACATTATAGCAGCAAGACCAAATTTTATAAAGGCAGCCCCTCTAATTAAAGAGTTATCTGATGAAAACTATAAAAATATAATAATACATACTAATCAGCATTATGATTATAAAATGTCAAAAATATTTTTTCAAGAGTTAAACATACCTGAACCTGATTACCACTTAGGGATAAAATCGGGTACACACGCTGAACAAACAGGAAAAGGATTAATATCTATAGAAAAAGTACTTTTAAAAGAAAAACCTAAAGCCCTAATAGTTTATGGGGATGTTAATTCTACTTTAGCAGGAGCACTAGCCGCTGTAAAATTACACATACCTGTATTTCATGTAGAATCAGGTTGTAGAAGTTTTGATAAAACAATGCCTGAAGAAGTAAATAGGATAATGATAGATAATATATCTGATCTATTATTTTGTACTGAACAAAGTGCTTATGATAATTTAATTAGTGAAGGTTTTAATAAAGATAAAATAAAACTAGTAGGAAATACTGCTATTGATACTTTAAATAAAATTACTTTAGATAAGGCTATAGATGAAGACTATTATTTATGTACTTTACACAGACCCTATAATGTAGATGATAAAAATACATTACATAAAATTTTAACTAAATTAGATAAATTAGGTAAAAAAGTTATAATACCTGCTCATCCTAGATTAAAAAATAATCTAATTGGTAATGTTTATAATAATATCAAGTTCATAGAGCCTTTAGGATATATAGATTTTATTAATTATTTAAAATATAGTAAGGGAGCCATATCAGATTCGGGGGGAATACAATGTGAAGCTAGTTTTTTAAATATCCCATTACTAACATTAAGACCAACAACAGAACATTTGGTTACTTTAGAAAGAGGCAATACATTAACAGATATAGATAAGGATTTTATTTTTAATAAAAATAAATATTCAGACATTCCTTTTATATGGGATGGTAATGCTTCTAAAAGAATAGTAAACGAAATAAAAAAAATAAACTTATGAAAATAATAGTTACTGGGGCCGCGGGTCTTATAGGAAGTCATTTAGTAGATAAACTATTAGAAAATAAACATGACGTTATAGCCGTAGATGATTTATCATTTGGTAATCTTGATAACTGTAATTTTCCTTTAGAAGTAATAGACCTAACAACTCCTAATTGTTTATCTAAATTTAAAGATGTAGATATTATATGTCATTTAGCTGCATATAAAAAAGCTCCTAAAAATTCAATTAATTCTTCGGATGTAATGAAGGTTAATTTTAAAATGATGGATAATGTTTTAGAATATTGTTCTAAAACAAACACAAAACTACTTTTTACATCTACTTCAGATATATATGGTAATTCTGATAAGTTTGATGAAAATGAACCTATTACTATAGGACCACCTAATGTAGAAAGATATTCATACGCCTTATCTAAACTACATGATGAGCAACTAGTACTAAATATGGTAAATGAAAATTTAATTCATGCTACTATAGCTAGAATATTTGGATGTGCTTCCCCTAGGTCTAATAAAGGATGGTCAGGGGGACATATCCCCTTATTTATAGATAAAGCTTTAAAAAATGAAGATATTACAATACATGGTGATGGTTCTCAAACTCGTAGTATATCCCATGCTAAAGATATAGTAGAGGGTCTTAATAGTATGGTTAATCATATTAATGAACTTAATGGTGAAATATACAATTTAGGAACGGATGAAGAAATGTCTGTAAAAGAAGCAGCAGAGATTATTATTCAATTAACTAATTCTAAATCTAAGATTATATATCAACCACAGCAAGAAGCTTTTGGTGATTATAAAGAAATAAAAAGAAGATTTACAAATACTACTAAGGCTAAAAATAAATTTAATTTCAAGATAAATTATACTTCTACCCAGGTAATAAAAAAGATTATTAATAAATATGATAAATAATAAAAAAGTATTAGTTAACATTTTAGCTAGGGCGGGGTCAACTAGTGTTAAAGATAAAAACATAGCAGATTTAGGAGGAAAACCGGTTTTATGGTATTCTGTAACAGAAGCTCTTAAAAGTAAATATGCAGACGCTATATGTGTATCTACAGATTCCCCTAAATACGCTCAAATAGCTGAAGATGCTGGAGTTAAAGTACCCTTTTTGAGGGCAGCAGAACATTCTACAAAAGACTCTACAGCTGCAGCTGCGTCTTCATGGACTACACTAGAATATGAAAAATATTCTAGTGAAACCTTTGATTTTATAGTTGATTTTATGAATTCAAATCCGTTTAAAACAGTTGAAGATTTAGATAAATGTATAGAAATGCTTTTTGAAAACCAACATGCTGATACTGTAGTAGCTGTAACTAGAGTATGGGATGGTCACCCCGATAGAATTAAACAAATTGAAAAAGGTGAACTGCAAGATTGGCCCGGGACTAAAGAAAAATTAGAATCTTTACGTCAAGAATTAACTCCTGAAGCCTATATTAGATGTGGATCTGTATATGCTATGAAAAGACATGTCCTTATAGAAGAAGGAAATAGAAGGGGAAAAGTAAGCTTACCTTACATAATGCCCGATGAAAGAGTATGTAACATAGATGAACCTAAAGACCTCCTTACAGCTAGAGCTATGATAGATCTTAAAGCTAGTGGAAATTTATTAGAAAAAAAATTCAATAATAAAGTATTAGCTATATCTAAATGTGATGATCTTACTACAGTAAAACAAATACTATCAAAATTAGGAAATGTAGACTATAAACCTAATATAACACAAAATGAACTAAAATCTACCATACATGATTATGATATACTATTTATCCCTACACATTTAAAATTTAATAGCAGTATATGGCAAGAAAATTCTAATATAAAAGTAATAGCTACCCCCTCTGTAGGGACTGACCATATAGATACTAATTTTTTTACCTCTAAAGGAGTAAAAATAATTTCATTAAACCAACAATATGAACTAACAAAAACTATTTATTCACCCGCGGAGGTAGCATTTTCTCATTTAATAAATTTATCAAGAAATATTTTAAATGCTGTAGAAGATGTAAAAAACTCTAATTGGAACCCATCTTTACATATAGGAAATGAATTACATGGAAAAACTATTGGTATTATAGGAATAGGAGCCGTAGGTACTATAATGGCTAATTATTGTAAAGCTTTTGGGATGAATATAATTGCTTATGATCCTTATAAAAATATATTAGATAAAGATATAAAACAATATTATAACTTAAAAGAATTATTATCTGTATCTGATGTGGTTTCTTTACATGTAAACTTAACCCCTGAAACACATCATTTAATAAGTAAAACAGAATTAGGACATTTAAAAAAAGATGCTATATTAGTAAATACTTCTAGAGGAGAAGTTATTGATCATGAGGCTCTTTTAGAAGTTATTAATACAACAAATATAAAAGTTGGTTTAGATGTATTAGAAGGTGAAATAGAAAAAAGTCAACTTTATTTAGATTTAATAAATATTTCTAAAATTAATAATAGAGTTATGATTACCCCCCATTTAGGAGGTAGTACTATAGAAGCTAGGTTAAAAAGATCTAGTTATATTTGTAAACTTTTATATAATTGGTGTTCAAATGAAAATTAAAAAAGTAATAGGATATGGCCTTTCATCTCCCTATCAAAATTCTACATATTTAGGATATTTAAATAATAGTGGGTTAAAAAACATAGGAATAATAGAAATCCATACAGATAATGGGTTAATCGGTTTTGGCGAAACTTATGCGGGTGTTTATTGTGCTGAATTAATAGCTTCTAGTGTTAAATTCCTAGAACAATATATTATTGGTATGGAAATTAATAACCTAAATGAAATACACAATAAAATATTCAGTATACCTTATGTAGGAAGAAATGGTTTATTAGCTAGTATTAATAGTGCTATTAACATTGCATTATATGATATTTTAGGAAAACATTTAAATAAGCCTGTTTATCAATTATTATCAAATAATCCTAAAAAACAGATCAAAACTTATGCTAGTAATGGATCATCTACATATTCTCCCACTCAAATTAAAGAAGATGTATTATCTATAAAAGATATGGGGTTTGACTCATATAAAATGAGAATAGGATACCAATCACTATCTATAGATTTAGAACGTGTAGAAACAGCAAGAAAATATATAGGTAATGGAAATTTAATGATAGATTCTATTATGGGTACTATAACTCCCCCTTGGGATTTAGACCAAGCATTAAAAATTAGTAAAGAATTAGAATATTATAACCCCTATTGGTTTGAAGAACCCGTCCATCCTACTAACATAAAAGCTATGAAACAATTAACTAATATGAGTCCTATAGATATTGCAGGGGGTGAAGCATTAAATAATATTTTTGAATTTGAACAATATGCAGATTTACAAGCAGTTAATATTATCCAACCAGATGTTACTCATACGGGGGGTTTTGATGAGTGTTTAAATATATGTAGTCAATTTTCAAGAATAGCAATGCATGTTTGGGGGAGTGGGTTAGCAGTAGCTTCAAATTTACATTTTAGCTTAGCATGTAATAATGTTGAATTTTTAGAAGTACCTATGATGAAATTAGATATCACAGATGAAATACTAGATATAGACTTATCTGTAGATAATAAAGGTTATATTAAAGCCCCTAAATCTCCTGGTATAGGAATAAATATAACAGATAAAATTAAAGAAAAATATAAGTTAGTAACAGATTCTAATTATGTAATATGATAGTTTATACTGATTTACATAATAGATCTAAAATATATAATATACCTAAAAAATATATAAAACAACTAAATAAATTAGGAATTTATATTACAACTGAACATAGTAAAGATGTTGAAGTATATTGGGGGGATTTATTAACTAAAAAAGATATAGATAATTTACCTAATCTTAAATGGATTCATTTTTCATGTGTAGGGGTTAATAGAGCCCTTATCCCTGAGGTTATAAATAGTAATATAAAAGTAACAAATTCAAAAGGTATATTCAAAGAATCTGTATCTTCTACTGTAATGTCTTATATATATTGTTTTGCTAGGGGGTTTCATTTTGTAAACAAGTTAAGATATAAACAAGAATTAACTAGAAATAATTTTGATTTATATTTTAACTCTATTAAAAACCTTACCAAATCAAAATGTTTAATAGTGGGGTTTGGAGATATAGGTTCTCGAGTAGGTGAATTATGTTATCAATCTGGATTAGAAATCAATATAATTAAAAATAATTTAAATAAGGGTATTCCTAATTATATAAATAAATCTTACAATTTAAATTTATTAAAGGAAGCTGTAGCAGATAATGATTTTATTATAAATTTATTACCTTTAACTACATCTACTCATTCTATTTTTAATAAAGAAGTATTTTCAAATATGAGATCAGATTCTTATTTCATCAATGTAGGAAGAGGCCAATCCGTAAATGAATATGATTTAATAAAATCACTTAAAAATAAACAAATAATGGGGGCTGCTTTAGATGTTTTTAATAAAGAACCCTTACCTAATAATTCTCCTTTGTGGAAAATGGAAAATGTAATAATAACCCCCCATATTGCTAATTTAGGTGCAGATTATTGGGATGATCAAATTAAATTATTTACATTAAATTTACAAAAATTAAAAAATAATAATTTATTACTAAATCAAATTAATTTAAATAAAGAATATTAATGAACGAATATATTAAATCATTAAAAGAAGCAGGTAAATTAAATATTTCAATTGATAAAACAAAAACTTTTAATTGGAAATATAATAAAATAGCAGGACCATGTTCTGTAGAAGGGCCTGAAATAGTAGACATAGCTAAAGAAATAAAATTACTAGGTGCAAATGCTTTTAGAGCAGGTGCTTACAAACCTTGTACTTATCCTATTTTAAAAGAAGTTAATGGTTGGAAAGAAGGATTAAGAAAAGAAGGACTAAGACTATTACAACAAGTAAAAGAGGAAACAGGCCTACCTATCGTAACAGAAGTTATGGACGCAAGTATGATAGAAGAAGTATCACAAGTAGCTGACGTGTTTCAGATTGGTACTCGAAATTTTCAAAATTATACTTTATTAGATGCTTTAGGTAAATGTAATACACCAGTTTTATTAAAAAGAGGTACTTGGGGTACTATAGATGAAATTTTAGGAGCATGTGAACGTATTTTAGTAGGGGGGAATGAAAATATAGCTATTTGTTTAAGAGGAGTAGTTGGTATGCCTAATTATAGACATGTATTTCCTACTATTAGATGGGCTCCAGATTTAATGATGATACCTGCATTAAAAGAATTAACAAATATTCCTATTATATTTGATCCTAGTCATTCAACTGGATATAGAAATTTTGTAGAACCTATGTCAAAAGCAGCTTTAGCAGCAGGGGCAGATGGTTTAATAATAGAATGTCATCCTGAACCAGATAAATCAATTAGTGACCCAGCACAGGCTATTAATTATAAAACCCTAAAAAATATATTTTAATGAAAGATGTAAGTGTAATAATTAGATGTAGAAATGAAGAAGAACATATTGGATTAGCAATTCAATCAGTTGTTGATCATTTTAAAAACCCAGAAATAATAATCATTAACAACCAATCTACAGATGAATCAATGAAAGTAGTATCATTATTTGATAGACCTGATATAAGAAAATATTCTCTTAATGGAGATTATACTCCAGGAAAAGCATTAAATTTTGGAGTTAAAAAAGCAAACAATAATATTATATTAGTATTATCAGCTCATTCTCAAATTACTACTTTAAATATAGAAATGTTAAATCAGGGGTTTAAAGAGGGTCATGTAGCTGTATTTGGTAACCAAACACCAATTTATAGAGGTAAAAAAATAACAAAAAGGTATATTTGGAGTCATTTTACAGATGATATAACAAAAAACTTATATTCAAAAATAGAAGATAGACAGTTTTTACATAATGCTTTTTGTTTTTATAATAGAGATTTTTTATTAAAAAATCCTTTTAATGAAAAACTTCATGGTAAAGAAGATAGATATTGGGCTATAGATATGGTAGATAAAGGACATACATATTTGTATGATGGAGTAAATTATAAATGTAATCACTATTGGACTTCTAATGGTGCAACTTGGAAAGGAATAGGATAATATGAAAAAAAATATAATATTTATACCAGCAATAGATGCAGGTAGAGGAAGACATAATGCTTATCAATATAGTATTAAGTCATGGCAAAAATGGGCAGA
>VMHT01111278.1_pt1 | contig 16754 bp, 15 predicted proteins | sample 4693611 | NCBI WGS metagenome assembly VMHT01 (sample SAMN12280063, study PRJNA550983) | marine metagenome | isolation source: seawater sampled from same location over 5 years 0.02-0.2 micron viral filtrate | place: USA: collected off the coast of southern California halfway between the port... ...
ATATTTATAGACATGGCAAAAACATTATCAAAATCAGGAATATTAACAGGACAAACTATAGAAGCTTCTGAAATATCACAATCTATAGATGCCTTAACTGGTATAGAAGCATACAATCTTACTTTTTCGGGATCTTTAAATTTAACTGGAAGTATTGTAACTGGATCTATTTCTAATGCTATAACTGCATCTTATGCTATAACTGCATCACATGCTTTAAATGTAAGTAGTGGTGGAGGAGGAGTAGGTGATTTACAACAAGTAATGACTTCTGGTTCTTCTACTACAATAGCAATTACAGGCTCCGCTATAAGTGCAAGTGGAGATGTTATAACTCAAAAAGTAGGAATTATAGATGGAGCTGGTATAGGATTTGGAGCTAATTTTACAAGTGGTAATGAAGATTCAGATGTAGAAATTTTTACAGATTCTGTGGGAGAAATAAATTTTTCAAAAAATAATATTGCTGTATTATCTATTTTATCAAGTAATGAAATACTGATTAATCCTATATATTCTTTCAAAGAACCTCTTAATGTTACAAATAATATAACAGCATCAGGTGTTATAAGTGCTAGTAGTGACATATATGGGAGAGATGGTAGATTTTCAAGAGGAACAGTTGAAGTAGAGATTATAGGATCTACTTCTGAAGGAATAATAGGCACACAAACTAATCATGATTTATCTCTTAGAAGAAGCAATATTGAAAAACTAAGAATTACAGAAACAAGAACAATTTCCCCCCAATCTCTTTTAGTAACAGGTTCAATAACAGTATCTGGATCTGGAGCTCAAACCCCACATTTAAATATAATGGGTGCTATAAGTGCAAGTGGAGGAATTGAAGGTGCTACAATAAACATTAAAGGAGGTACAGCTTTATCTACAGATACCAATGGATATTTAACAATATCAAGTTCTAAAGTTATCATTCCTAATTTACCCACTTCAAATCCAAATGTTGTAGACCAATTATACACTACTGATTTAGAAGGAGTAAGAGTAATAGCTGTATCAGACGGATAATTAAATCTTAGTATTAACTAAAACAAATATATGAAATGGATAGGTCTTCAAGGAGAACCAATTGATACCATTACAGATTTCCCAGATAACACATTCGGATTCGTTTATAGAATAGTACATAAACCTACAGGTAAATCCTATATAGGTAAAAAAGTATTATATCATAATAGAAAAGTTAAATTAACTAAAAAAGATTTAGCAATGTATGAGGGGGTAGTAGGTAGGAAACCATCTTACAAACTAACAATAAAAGAATCTGATTGGTTAACATATTGGGGTTCAAATAAATTACTTAAGGAAGTAATGGAATTAGAACCAATAGATAATTTTGAACGTCACATAGTTAAAACAGCCCCCGATAAAAAACTATTAACATACTATGAAACGCAAATGCAATTTGTACATCAAGTATTAGAAAAACCTGATGAATATTTTAACGATAATATATTAGGTAAGTTTTTCACAAAAGATTTTGAATTATAAAATATACTTCGTATATTACAACACATGGTAAATGAGCTACTAGTTAATCTAGTTAATACAGTTTTAGGGGCAGGAAAGAGAACAGCAAGGGGTAATCAAGCATACCATTGTCCTTTCTGCAACCACCATAAACCTAAATTAGAGATTAATTTTACAGAAAATAAAAAAGGTTACAACCCGTTTCAATGTTGGGTATGTGGTAAAAAAGGTAAAACAATAAGAAGTTTATTTAAGGCACTTAAAGTATCACCTGATAAATTTGTAGAATTAGGTAAACTAGTTAAAACAGGTAATCATGTAGAAGATGTTATAGTAGAAAATGTAGTAGAATTACCTAAAGAATTTACCCCATTTTTTCCAGATGATAAAACTATAAAATGGAAACAGGCATATTACTATTTAAAAAGTAGAGGTATTACAAATGATGATATTATAAAATACAATATTGGGTACTGTGATTTTGGAAGATACCAAAACATGATCATTATACCATCATATGATAAAGATGGTACATTAAATTATTTTACAGGTCGTTCATTTGAACAAGATCCATTTATAAAATACAGAAATCCAGAATGTTCAAGAGATATAATACCATTTGAATTATTCATAAACTGGGATTCACCATTAATATTATGTGAAGGTCCATTTGACGCTATAGCAATAAAACGAAATGCTATACCTTTACTAGGTAAAAACATACAATCTACACTACTAAAAAGAATAGTACAATCAACTGTTAAAAAAATATACATAGCATTAGATACTGACGCTATAAAACAATCGCTAAAACATTGCGAATACTTACTAAACCAAGGTAAAGAAGTATACCTTGTAGAATTAGATGGAAAGGATCCAAGTGATTTAGGTTTTTCCTATTTCACTAAGCTAATTCAAAACACTGAACCAATAGATCAATACGATTTAATGGAGAAGAAAATCTCATTAATATGAGTAAAAGAAACATTAAGAAAAAATACAATAGGATACTTGAAATATCTGAAGATGCTAAGCAAATAACCTTACCAGATTCTAGATACTATAGAAGAAATGGTAAATATTACCCATCAATTACATACGTTTTAAGTTGCTACCCAAAAGGTAAATTTTTCCAAGACTGGCTTAAAAAAGTAGGATACAGTGCTGATTGGATTGTTAAAAAAGCAGCTGAAGAAGGTACTCAAGTACACGAAATGTGTGAAGATTATTTAAATGGTAAAGAATTAAACTTTTTATCTGAAGCAGGTAATCCAATGTATGATCCAACAGTATGGCAAATGTTTCTAAAATTCGTTGATTTTTGGGAAACATATAAACCAACACTACTAGAAGCTGAAGTACATCTATTCTCAGATAAACTTAAAGTAGCAGGCACATGCGATTTAGTATGTGAAATAGACGATGAACTATGGATTATAGATTTCAAAACATCAAACCACTTACAAACGACTTACGATTTGCAGACCGCTGTTTACGCCAAATGTTATGAAGAGTGTTTTGGTAAGAAAATAGACAGACTAGGAGTTCTATGGTTAAAATCATCCAAACGTGGACCTAAAGAAGGTAAGATTCAAGGTAAAGGTTGGGAAATGTACGAATCAAAACGTACACAAGAAGAAAACGTAGACATATTCTTAACAGTTAAGAAATTATTTGACCTAGAAAACCCAAAACACTCACCAATATTTACTGAATTCAGAACGCAAGTGAAGAAAAAAGACTAATATTTATATTAAACACTAGTCATGAAAGATTTCGATTTAAAAAAATATTTAGCTGAAGGTCGCTTATTTGAAGAAGATATGACATCTAAGGCTGTATCTGTATTAAAAAGTTACAAAGGTGAAGTTAAGGGATTAGAAGATTATATTAAATACCTAATGAACACTAATGATGATATAAGTAGTTCAATTCAAGCGGTTGCTGATGATATGGATAGAGATAATGATGCCGAAGATAGTTTAAGACGAGATTTAGAAAAATTAAGTTTAGCTGAAGGTAAGCTTATAAAAGAATATATGGATCTTAAAATAGATGGAGATTATATTGAATTATCATCTTACTCAGGTGAATATAGTGGGAATTTAAATAACGATGGCACAGTAGATTTTTCAGTATATTATGATGATGGGACAGAATTTGATGAAGATAATTGGAAAGACATTTTAGGACCAAAACATGCATTTGTAAAAATATCAAACCAAATACCAACTAAAGTTGAGGCAGTAGATGATTATGTTATGATCACAGTAGACTTAGAAGATCTTGAAGCAATATCTGAAATTAAACCTAAATCAGATGATTCTCTTGATTCCCCAGCAGCAGGTAATATTGAAGCAACTTACTCAAAACCTGGTGGTCCTGTTTTTAAATCTTATTCTGATTTTCAAGATTATTACAAATAATGAATATTCTATTAGAACAAGAAGAAAGACCTAAAGCTATAATAATGGCGGGTGGAGCAGGAGTTGGTAAAACTTTTGTAACGGATAAATTTAAAAAAGCAGCTGAATCTAAAGGTTGGGTAGTATTAAACCCTGACCAATATGCTAGAAACCCAGACCCAGAACAAAGATTATCATTAGCAGCAGCAGCTTCAAAAATAAATAAAGAAGTAGATAGCTTAGCTAAAAGTGAAGATAAACCAAATATTATATGGGATACTACAGCTAATAATCCTACTAAAGTAAAAGAACTTCAAGATGCGGGTTATGATGTTTTAATGATTATGGTATATGCTCACCCAAGTGTAGCATTTGAACAAAATTTTGCTAGAGCAAGTAAAGAAGGTGAAGATAGTTTACCACCATATGTTGTATTAAAAACTTGGGCTAGCTCATATAATGATCCTCACATAGAAAATTACCAAAAAATGTTTGGTGATAATTTTATTATAATAGATAATACATCAAAACCAGGAACAGATAACTCTAAAATAGATGCTTTTAATAAAGCAGCACAACAAGGTGGAAAAGCCTTAGAAAAACATATTGGAAACATAATAAATTCAGATCCTGAATATTATTCATCTACTCAAATGGTTTCTAAACCTGCTAATTTATCAAAAGAACAACAAGCTGATTTTGATTCTAAAGTACAACAATTAGGATTAAAACTTGAAGAAGATGATAGAGAAGCAATGGAAAAACTATACCAAAAATATTTTGAAAAAAATAACGAAGTAATGCCTTTAAAAAAATTAGGTAGAAAAAATGGTATGGAAGAAGTTTATAAATCTTATATGTCTAAAAAAGTAAAAAAAGATGCTGAAAAAAATAAGGTTTATAATGATATTTCTGCTTCAATTAAAAACATAGGTAAATCATTCGTATCAATAGATGATGCTACATCAAAAGCAATGGCTCATATAGGTCAAAAAAAAATCAATGAACTAACTCAATTCTTAGTTGATAGTATACTAAACGAAGAAGAAAAACCTAAAAGAACTGTAGCTATATTTGCTGGTGGGTTTAAACCACCTACAAAAGGTCATTTAGAAGTAGTTAAAAAAGGGGTAGAATTAGCTAAAAAATCTTCATATGGTGCTAATATAGATGAAATTAATATTGTAGTAGGTGGAGGAGTTAGAGATGGAATTACACAATCACAATCTAAAGAAATTTGGGAACTATATGCCAGGGTTTTTCAAGACCAATTCCCAATTATAAATGTTATAGCTGCTAATCCTTTTGATTATTATAAAGACTACTTAAGAAAACACCCAGATGATCAGGTATTTGTATTCATAGGTTCAAGAGAAGGAAATGAAGGTGATCAAGCAGATGTTAAATTTAGATCTGAATTTGTAAAAAATTATAGCGATAATGTAATACCATTACAAGTTCCTACAGCAGCAGTTACAAGCGGAACTGAAGCTAGAAAATATTTTAAAGAAAATGATATAGAAAAATTTAAAAATACTTTACCCACAGGTTTAACTGTTGGAAATGTTGGAGAGATAATTAACATACTTAACAATAAATCAACTAATAGTATGCGAAAACCAGCGCTTAAAGCAACAGAACCGCTAACTCCACTAAAAGAAAACCAAATGTCTAGGGAGGATTTTAATTTAGTTGGGGATGTTCTTAGAAATAAAAATAAAGCTAAAAAAATACATGATTTATTACTTCAAATGTTTCCCAAACAAAAAGAATTATTAGATTATAACTATAAAAACGATTCGTATGCTGAATTTAAAAGAGTTATTTTTCATATAGATAAGTACAACATAGAAGGTCCTAAACTAATACAACATACTAAGTTAAAACTTGATCCTGAAGTATATAAAGAGAGAGATAGAAAATATGAAGAATATGCCGAGGGTAAAATAAAAAAATATTTTAGAGATTCAGATTCGGATCCAAGAACATTAGATTTATCTAAATTGCCCCCTATTACAATAGATAGTAATGGTGAAGTTATGGATGGTAACCATAGAGCTTTTTTAGCTATTAAACAACAAAAACCTCTTAGGGCTTATCAAATAGTAGATGCTAAAAATGATCATCCTAATGTAGAAAAAATACTAAACATAGTAGGAAGAAAAAAACAAGAAGAAAATATAGACCCTAAATCACAATCAAAACATAAAGGTAAATCTGCACCATTTGGTTCAGCATATGAACCTGTAAATGAAATAGACTATAATAGTATTTTTAAAACTGAAGCTTATTTGAAGGTTAATTTAAAAAAACGATCCCAAGGAGATATATTATCAGATATAAGATCACTCCCAGGTGTTACAATAGTAGGTTCTAAAGAAGTACCAAACAAACCATCAAGAGAAGAATCAATATTAAATATAAAAGTTGATCCATACCCATTTACAAAAATGGATGATGTATCTGCCCCTGAAGCAGTAGATTATATTACAAATGAAATTAGAAAAATAAATGGTGTAGAACGTTTTCAAGTATTAAAGAAAAGGGTAAGTGAAACTAAACCATTAAATGAAAATGCTACGTATTCTAGTAAAATCGATTATAAACAACAAATAAAAGATTTAACTAAACATATGATAAAAAAAGGTATGAATATATTACCTTTACCTAGAGTTATATTTAAACATTCAGATATTGAAAACGCATCTCAATTTTTAGGTAAAACCGCATATTACAGTCCTAGTGATATGACAGTAGTATTATACACTGAAGGTAGACATCCAAAAGATATAGCTAGATCATTTGCACATGAAATGATACATCACATTCAAAATTTAGAAGGTAGATTAGAAGATATTAATACTACAAATACAATGGAGGATGATAATCTAAATGATATAGAAAGAGAAGCATACACAAGAGGTAACATGGTTTTTAGAAACTGGACTGATAATATGGATGGAGAAGAAGTATCTAGTTTAAATGAAAAAATAGTAGGTGAAAAAATCGAATGCGATAACTGTAGTTGGAGCTGGAACATAGTAGATGGAGGAGATGATTTATATATGTGTCATAAATGTGGACATGATAATGAACCAGAAAATGGAGACCCATTTGGTTTAAAAGCTTACGCTAGAGAGTTAATGGAAGACTTCAACATAGAAGATATAAAACCTGCCACTAAATCCTTGGAGGAGCAAAAAAGGGTTCGTATATTCACGACAAATTGTGGCTGTGATAAAACTTAAAGAAATATATAAAAAAATTATAGAGGACATAGAACCTCCAAAATATACATTATACTGTGATATGGATGGTGTATTAGCAGATTTTGAAGCTAGATTCGAACAATACTCAGATGGTTTAACTACAGATGAATATAGGGATAAGTATGGTATAAATGCATTTTGGAAATTAATAGATAATGAAGGTGTAGGATTTTGGGTTGGTATTCCATGGATGCCAGATGGTAAAGAATTATATGATTATATTAAACCAAACCTATTTTCCCTTTTATCAGCACCATCATATGATAATAGTTCTAGATTAGGTAAAAGATTATGGGTAAAAAATAAAATACCTGGCACAAAATTAATTTTAGCAGCAGCTAAAAATAAACAGGATTACTCCAAAGAAGGAGCAATATTAATAGACGATAGAGCAGATACAATAAGAGAGTGGGATTCGCAAGGAGGAATTGGTATACTGCATGTATCAACAGCAAACACAATACAACAACTAAAACAATTAGGTTTATAAAATGGCAAAGTTAATGATATCAGATGCTCCATCAGGGCACAAAAAGAAAAGAAAAGGCATACATGCTAAATCCAAAACTTCCAAACTAAAAACTTCTAGAAATTATAAAAAAGCATATAGAGGGCAAGGGCGATGAGTGATAACATCTTAAAAAAAGAATTTAATAAAAAAGATGTAGAACGTTTACGTAATATAATTAAAGGTAAAGGTTCTGAACGAACTGGTCAAGGTATAGGCTATACCAAAAAAGAAGAATTTCATAAAGAAGATGATATTTGGGAAGAAAATGGTCGTAAATGGACTATTAAAAATGGTATAAAACAAAATATTACTAAATTAGACAAATTTAAAAAAACGGCTGTGCCCCTATTTTGTCCTAACTGTAAGGGTATAATGAATAAACAATTAGATTCACATTATTACAAAGCCCATGGTATGTGTTTAAATTGTGCTACTGAAAAAGAAACTAAACTAAAATTAGAGGGCAAATGGGAAGACCATAAAACACAAGTTCACAATAAAGAAATAGATAAATTAATAGAAGAATATAAATCTTTTATTAAAGCTAAATCAGAACAATCTAACGATGGTTTTGTAACTGAATCTGGAGAAGTTGAAAGGTGGATAGGTAATGTAGATAAAGACAAATTAGAAAAAGAATTACAAGAAGGATTAGAATATTTAAATAATCTAAAAAAGTAATTTTTCTTAGGGATATCAGTATTTATAACAAAATGGAAACTTGCGATTGTCAAATATGTAAATGTGGTACTAGCTGTTCTTGCGAGTGCTGTAACTGTTAAAAAAAGATTATGGGAGATTTTAATGTACACGGATGGTTTAAAAAACAATACCTAGCTGAGGATAAATCAGATAAAGATAAATCAGATAAAGATAAAGTAGTAGCTGCTACTAATGATGGAAGAATTAAAATTACTAAAGGAGAAATGGAAAGACTTCAGAATGGTGAAGTAGTTCATTTATCTAATGGTAGTACCCTTAGCTTTGTTAAAGAAGGTCATACTGAGGATAAAACTAAAGAAATGTATAGGGCAAGAGAAGAAGATTTTTTAAAACAAAATCCTAATTATGAGAAAGATAGTAAGACAGCAGAAAAAGTTAGGGCTATGTTGGCTAAAGAAAAAGAGCTAAGAGATTATTATAAAGGTGATTCTGATGTTTTTCCTTCATCCTTAAAAGAAAATATGTCCCCAGGAGAAGCAGTTGTAGAATTAAACGTTTATATGAATGACCTCCAAGACATTTCATCTGCGGTTAGTAGAATAATGCAAGAATATTTCCCAACTGAATTTGACCAAGGAGATGCTTATGGAGCATTTGATTTTGGTTCAAGTAGAAATCAATATGACACTACATTTGAAAGCATTTTAGATGATTTAGCTTCTGTAGGAGATGATATGGAAGACGATGACTAATCTTCAAGAAAATAGAGTTGAAGATATCCTAGAAGAACTTTTTTTTGAAAGAAAAAAGAAAAAGCAACAAAAGGGTAAAAAACGTGCCCGTAAATCTGCTAAAAGAAAAAAGAAAAAATCCAAATCTGGAGAAAAAAAACGTGACAGATGTTTACGCATCGCAGATCGTAAATTTGATAAACCATCAGCATATAAATCAGGTGCAGTAGTTAGATGTAGAGATGGTAAAATTTGGAAAGATTTAAAAGAAATTACAGAAACATTATTAGAAGATGAATCATTAAATAAATGGTTCAAACGTAATAAAGGAACAGGATGGGTAGACTGTAACACTGGAAGAAAAGATCCTAAAACAGGAAAAAAGAAATATAAACCATGCGGGAGAAAAAAAGGAGAGAAAAGAGCCAAATACCCTGCATGCAAACCCACCCCATCAAAATGTAAAGCCCCAGGTAAAGGTAAAACATGGGGTAAAAACTCTTCAAAATCCTAAAATAAATCGCACAGATAACGACTTTTCACATATTTATCAATATACTAAAAACCTAACAAAATGAATGAATTTGATTTAAGAAAATTTCTTTATAAAAACCCTTTACTAGAAGGTGAAGAAGCAGATGATAAAGCTAAAAAAGCTTTAGATAAAAAAGAGGACGAGTTGGACGAAAAAGACATGGAAAACGAAACCCTCAAGGACAAGATAAAACACCATGAAGGTGCTATCGAAAATATTTCAAAAGAATTAGAAGATCTAAAAGACGATTTAGGCGAAGATAAAGAAGACCTAGAGAAAGAAAAAGAGGAGATGAAAGAAGAGAAGTATTATGAAGATGATGAAAATGTTAAAGAAGCATCAACTCCTAAACTTACCAAAGAAGGTCTTAAAGAAATGATTAGAGAAAGAATCACTTCTATCTTAAACGAAGAAACTATAGAGGAAGAAATCACTGAAGAAGTTGAAGAAAAAGTAGAAGATGATACTAAGGTTGATGTTGAGAAAGAAACTGATATTGAAGCTGACATTAAAAAAGATGTTAAAATTGATGATGTTGAGGACGAAGAAGACTTAGAAATCAAAGGAAGTGTATCTGGCCAATCAGCAGATGATTCAGGAATAGAAGCTTTACTTAAAAAAGCAAGAGAAATGGCTAAAGAGCAGGGTCATCCAAAATTAGCTAGAAACATTAGTAATTCTATCATTCAACATGAAAGAATCACAGCTGATGAAGATAGTGGTGAAGATTAATCATCTAAGTAATTTAGTATAAATTTTTAAATCAAATTGTTATGGACTCAAATGAAATCTATATGAAAATGGCCGAGTTATGGGCTGAGATGTCTTTAGAACACTCAAAACCAAGTAAAGCTGCACACGGCCGAGCAAGAAGTGCTGCTACAAAGATAAAAAAACTTATTGGTGAATATAAAAAAGCATCAGTAGCAGAAGATAAAGCTTAAAACACAATGCAAAATTTTGATTTGCACAAATATCTAAGGAAAAATCCTTTACTAGAAGATGAAAATTCTAATAGTGAGGATTTTCTTGACCTTTTATTTGAGGTTATAGTTGAAAATTACTGTGAAGAAAATAATATTTTAAGAGAAAATTTAAATGAAAATTTCTTAAAAAAATTAAAATCAGGAATAAAAGACTTATCAAGTAAAGCTAAAAACAGAGCAAAATCCGCAATTGATAAAATTAACTCAGCTATCTCAGACCCAAAACAAGCTCTTAAAGATTTAGCAAAAATCCAAAAATTATATTCAAAAACACCAACTAAAAAGTTTATAAAAGATCTACAATATGCTGCTTCCTTTTCAAATAAATCAGATTTAAAAGAAGCAGACCAGGGAAGTTTTACAGATATGGAACAAATAACTGGGTTAGAAGGTGGAGATACTTTTACATGGAATGGAGAAAATCAATCTAGTCAATATGTTAATGTTAAAGTTGAAAATAATGAAGATGAAGAACAAGGAGTTTTAATCCCAGGAAAAACATATACTAAAATTGACAAATTAAATATAGATGGAGCAGGTAAAGATAGAACTGTTATTTATTTAACTTCTATAGATCAAAAAGAATTTGAAAAAGATGAGAAAAGAAAGACATTATTAGGTTTTTTTGGAAAATATCCCAAAATGAAAAATCTTATCGCTTCTCTTATGTTTACCTTAGGAGTATATAGTGTATTTAGTGGTATAACTGGTAATACTCCTTTTGAAAGTTCCGCTACTTTCCAAAATAATTTCATAGAATTGGTTCAAGATGGAGATATAGATTCTATATTACCTGACCCAGATAGCACAGTTACTTTAGGTGGACCATTTCCCACAGATGGAGAAAATTCAACAAATGATAGTGTTGTAGATAAAGTATCAAATTCTTTAGATAAAGCTAATGTAGATTTAGGAGATACAAATTTAGATAATACTGATAATAATAATGCTGCTGTACAAACTCATGATGTAGGTGAATATAAAATTTCTGATGCTGAAAAAGAAGCTATTGTTAAAAATTTAGTAGAAGAAACCCTTGAAGATTTAAACAATCAAATAGATAAATTAAAAGGTAAAGTAATAAATTCTATTGATTTAGATATTGATTTTGGAGGAGTAGTTTCTAATCAAGGAGATGCAGACAGCAATAAAGCTGATGATGGTACTGATTTAATAAAAGGTAGAAGTGATACAGCTGAAGACATTGCTAAAAAAGCAGGGGAACAATTAACAAAAATTATCCAAAACACTTTGGGAGATAATGTTAAAGTTAATATTAATTATGATTTAGTAGACACTCATGATTCTTATCAAAATCAAGTAGAAGAAGAAGCCCGAGATGAAATGGGTACTCAAAGTTCATTTGAAACTATAACTGTAAAAGGAATTGATGCTGTTGAAGGAGAAACAAATGAAACACCCCCTGATTTAATGTATAATTATTTGTTTGATCCTCAAAACCCACCATCAAAAATACCAACAAAACCATCTCCTAAAAAATCTACAACCACTGCAAAACCATCAAAATCTGATTTTGATAATGTAAATCGAAATAATCAAATTGCTGTAATATTAGGACAAATTAATCCTAAACTAGACATTTATGATAAACTTGAAAATGAAGGTATTAAAAGTGAATTAGTAAGCGATCTAAAAGATATTAGAAATAATGAAAAAGCTTCTAAAGAATTAAAAGATTTAGCCATCTTAATTCTTTCTATTAGAAAAAATCCATCTATATTTTTAGATAAAGTATCAAAAGCAACAGGCATTAAATTTGACACTAGAGCTAAAGCTAAAATGTTAGGTGGGGGTGAAAAAGGAAAATCCGCTGCTAAATTAGGATTAGCTGAAAGTGTATTTACCTCAATTAAAGAAGGAGTAGTAGCAGATAGAATAGAACAAGCAATCAGTGATTCAGACATTGCAAGCAAAAGAGACGAAGTAATTGCTTTATTAGGCAGTATGTATAAATCTTCTACTCAAAAAGATGGAAAAAGATTAAGTATTCTTAATCCAGATACTTTAAAGCCTAATGAACTAGAAAAATTAAAAGGTTTAGGATTTTCAACTAAAGATAAAAGTGGTAGATACATTTTTATGGATAGTGAAGAAGAGGTTAGTTTAGAAAAAGACAAAAAAGACAAAAAACCTGAATCAGATGAGAAGGAGAATAATCAAAGAATAAAGAGATTTTCAGATAAATTAGATGCTAAACCAAATTTGAAAAAAAGACTTAAATTAATAGATAGAAATATAGAAGTTGCCCCAGTCTTAATATCTTTATTTTTAACAATCCCTGACAAGCTTAAGAAAAAAAATATCATTAATAAAATGATTGATGATATGCGAAAAGATCCAAGGTTAAAAACTTTAGACGATAAAGAAAAAATTAAAGAGGAAAATAAAGCAACTCAGGATGTTAATAATTTTTTAGACATATTTGATGATTCTGATCAATTAAAACTAGCTACATCCCAATTATTAAACCCAAAAGATGTTATAAATGTATTCTTCGATGAACTTTTACCAGAAATGCCTGGAATAAACAAATCAGAATTAGACAATGCCCTAAAAAAAATAAAACAAGAGTTAAGTAAAGTTGAAGGAAATAATGTTGAAGACATAGAATCTGCTTTTAGAGGTTTAGGAATTACTCAAAAAGGAGAAAAGAAAAAAGAAATAGAAACTCCTATTTGGAATGCATCACAAAAAGTAAATTACACTTTAACTGAAGGTCTTACTGAAGATGAATCCAAAGCGGTATTAGACAAATATAAACAAAGATATGCAGCGATATTAAAATCAAACCCAGATTTTATTAAAAAATACCCTAATCCTGATAAAGTAATATATGGTATGGTAATGAATGAAATTAAAAAACTCAGAGAAAAATTAAGTAAAAATGCAGATTTAGGTGATCATATAGAAGACTTCATGAATTCAGATGCACCACAATTTCAGGGCAAATCTAAAAAGAAAATAAAGCAAATGGCTACAGCCGCATTCTTAAATAAAGAAGAACAAAAGTTAGATGAAATAGATGCTATGATGGAAGAAGAAAAATTACCTGTAAACGATATTAAAAAAGCAATTAAAGATTTAATTAAAAAAGAAGGTGGAGCAGTTGGTTTAGGACCTATTTTAAAACTAGCAAAAGATTTTGATGGTGTAACTCAAATTGATGTTGAAGATATTCTTGATAATCAAATGGATGATGTAAAAAAACATAAGGATGGAGATTATATTAATACCGCGGGTTTAAATGAAATAATAGATGAAGACCTAGAAAGAAAATCTACAACATATGAAAAAGTTGCTAAATTTATAAAGGATGAATTAGAATCTAATAATGTTAAAAATAGAACGGATTTAAAACAAATTTTAAGAGCTATTCAAAATAAAAATACATACATGTTACCAATGAAAAGGCAAAATATGTTGCAAAATTTAATGAGACAAGCTAAAAAAGGAAATATGGATAAAAATAAATTAAATGAACTCGTTAAAGCAGCTTTAATGGGTCCAATATCAGAAAAGAAAAATACCTTAGAAAATCCAGAAAAGGCTGATTTAAATAGAGATGGTAAATTATCTGATTATGAAAAAACCAGAGGTGCTGCTATTGAAAAAGCTATTGCTAAGAAAAAAGTAAATGAAGTAGATAGTGGTTATTTGCGAATAACAGATAAAATAAGACAAGCTGGAAAAAAAGCTAAAGGTAATGTTGCATCTTTTTTAGAAGAATTTAATAAACTTACTAGTAATGCTTTTAAATCAGACAAATCAAGAGATTTAGTATTAAGTTTAGCAGTATCAGATAACCAATTAAAAGATGTTGATATTAAAAATGCTCAACTAGCAGAAGATAAAGTTAAAGGCTCAAATGTAAGAAAAGATAAATCAGAAGGTGATTGGGAAGTAGTATCAGGTAAAACAAAAAAACCATGGCCACAAGATTTTAAAACTAAAAAATCAGCTAGGGCAGCAATAAGAGGATATCACGCTTCTAAAAATGAATCATTAGCAGAACGTATCCTTAAAGAACTTAGAAAATAATGACAAAAGCAGAATTCAAAGAGCGAATTAAAGGTCTAGCCTTTGAAGTCATCAGAGACGGAAAAAAAGCTGAAATAGCATCTGTTGAATACGATGAGCTAACAAAATTCCCTCAATTAAAAGAAATTATAATATCTTTACTAACAGCTGATTTTGATCCCTTTTTATCATCAATAGACTGGGTAGCACCAAGACCAACCACATTCAGAATTAATTTAAGAAACGACCAAAATTTTTACTTAATATGGATGGGTAGAAGTTGGATAGCACAAGTAGAAGGCAAAAAATATTATTTACTAAACTTACCTGAAGAAGAACGTGCAGTAGAAGCAATAGCTCGTATATTACGTTATGGAGCACCAGGTTCAGATGATGAAGCAGCAGCAGGTGTAGATGCAGGATCAAGCGATGATGCAGCTGTAGATGATACAACAGAGGTAGAAATAGATGATACAACAGATGTAGAAGTAGAAGTATAATGAAACTAAAAGATATATTAATAGAATCAATTAAGGAAGACATTAAAAAATGTCCTGCTCCTACTCAAGATGTAGCTTTAAATACTGCAAATAGAGATAGAGCTATAGAAGCGGATTTTATTAGATATGGTCCTTTAAATGTAGAAGAACCAGGTGATTATTGGGAAATAATAGCTAAAAAATGGAAAACCACAGTTAAAGCAGCTAAAAAATCTAGATGTGCTAACTGTGTAGCATTTGATATTTCACCTAGAATAATAAATAAATGTATACCTGCAATAGCTTCAGAACCAGTAGAAGATAAAGATGGCATACTAGGTTACTGTTGGATGCACCAATTCAAATGTCATTCAGCTAGAACATGTAATACATGGGCAGCAGGAGGTCCAATAAAAGAAGATAAAGTATCTTACGATTGGCAAAAAAGAAATTTAAAAGCAGCATTGGATCCAAAACCAATAGATCCAGATATGTATAAAGATGATTGATATGGATGTATTAGATAAATTTTTAAAACAATACTCATATAAATTTGATAAAGGTTATCCTGACATGAATGATGAGCAGGATGTTAAATTATTTGAAAATATACTTCAAAAGGATTTTGGTATAGTTTTTGAAATGGCAAGTCTTAGAGGACCTGCTACTTTCTTTGATAACCCAATAGGGGCTTTTGAAAAGTATATTGAGCAATCTGAAACCCATGTCCCTAAAGAAACTACATATGAAATAGAAAAAGATTTTAATTTATTTATTTTTGATGATGATAATAGTCAAAATATAGAAAAATCAGATGTTAAAGTAAAAAAAGGGGAAGAAGTTATAGTTAACGCCAAAGATAAAACTGATTTAAAAAAAATAGGAAGAACTTATTATATTCCTATAACTTATAAAAAAGAAGATTATTACATTCCCTTAGCAGGAATAAGAAAACCTACAGGAAAGGCTGTTGAATTTATAAATCCAGATTTATCTGATAAATCAGATCCCGATGTTTTTCATGATTTTAAAGGAGGACATACTCAAGAGGCAGACATAACTAAATTATTTATTAATCAAACAAATTCTGATTGGGAATTTGAATATAAAGGAAAAACTTATAAAGTAACATATCTAGGAAATCCAAACTGGTCAGCAAAGAGAGATGGTGGGGGTGGAAATCCCAAAAATGATTTACAAGTAGATTTAAATGAATCATTACCTGGTTTATATTCTAAATTAAAAATAAGTCTTAAAGCTGATAATGCTACTTATGTAGAAAATTGGATGAGAGCTCCTAGAGCTGAACAAATTTTTGGTTCAGAAAAATTAAAACAAATTGTACTTTCTTTATATAAAGAATTAATTAATTCACCAAACCCTGAAACAGGAGATGGTCTTTTTAAAAGAGGATTATCTTCAAATCAAATTTGTATGTTTATAAAAGATAGACCACCTGTATTTAAAGGAGAGGTAAATCCTGTATTAACAGATCCTTTAACTGATTCTGAAGCATATGAAGCTTATACAGGAGCAGATAAATTTGAAGGTACTGATGGTGATGCTAATGTTTTTTATAAGGGTAAAACTCCTCCTTCTATCCAAGAATTCATCTCAGGATTAGTTCCTTTTAAAGGTAATATGTC
>VMHT01115255.1_pt1 | contig 16751 bp, 12 predicted proteins | sample 4693611 | NCBI WGS metagenome assembly VMHT01 (sample SAMN12280063, study PRJNA550983) | marine metagenome | isolation source: seawater sampled from same location over 5 years 0.02-0.2 micron viral filtrate | place: USA: collected off the coast of southern California halfway between the port... ...
CAGGTTCAAGTAACTTCAGGCGACGTTTCAGTTGTTTACCAAGGTGATGTAATCCTTGGAAGAATGGCAATGGGTGCAGATTACCTAAACCCTGCTGCCGCAGTAGAACTTTATGTTGGTGCTTCAGCTCCTTCAGCGTTCTAAATTTATACATTTTATACGGGAGCTTCGGCTCCCTTTTTTTTATGACTACTCAAGCAACCGATACCGAACTATCCGCAGTGAACTCTATCTTGGGTAGCATTGGTCAGTCACCAATCACTACTCTTGGATCAATAACAACTGATGTTACTAATCAGGGACAAGAAGTTTTTAATACTTATGCTAACCCCCAAGTAGCTTTAATCTACAACATACTTATTGAGACAAATAAAAATGTTCAGAACGAAGGCTGGCATTTCAATGTACAAAATAAAATAAAAATAGATCCTGATGATAATGGAAACTATGTCATTCCTTCTAACTACTTACGTATGGATATCCACGGAGGTCTATACGATAAGACAAAAGACGTAGTAAGAAAGAATGGAAAATTATTTGATAACGTACATGACACTTATATTTTTACAAGTTCATTAGAGTTTGACATCACATACTTATTTGCTTTTGCTGATGTACCTCCTGCAATACAAAGATATATTATTGCGAGATCTGCTGTTAAGGCTGCAACACAGTTAGTAAGTAATGCTGATTTAGTAAAACTTTTACAGTTGGAAGAAGGACAAACAAGATCTGCTGCACTTGAATATGACTGCGATCAGGGAGATCATACATTCTTTGGATTTCCGCAGGAAAGTAATTATAGATCTTATCAACCTTACAACGCACTTATTAGATAATGGCAAATATTACACAAACTATTCCAGCTCTAACAGCTGGCATCTCACAACAACCTGACGAACAAAAGATTCCCGGTCAGGTAAGAAATATGGTCAACGCGTTACCAGACGTAACTCATGGCTTATTAAAAAGACCAGCTGGAAAGTTTGTGGCATCTTTATCTGATGGAACAAACAATTCAACTTCTGATGGTAAATGGTTTCACTACTATCGTGATGAGACAGAACAATACATAGGACAGATAGCACGTAATGGTGTTATTAAAATGTGGGACTGTTTAACTGGTGATGAAAAAAATATTGTTAATGGAATAGGAAATAATACATATTTAACTCATACCGGTGACGAAGATATACAGACATTAACTCTTAACGATTTTACTTATATCAACAATAGAACCATCACAACTGAGATGGATACGCTTACTGAACCTTTAGGAGATTTCCAGAAAGAAGTATTTATTGAATTAAAAAGTATTTCGTATGCCAAGCAATATGCACTGAATGTATTTGATAACACCACTATTACTAATGTCACTACAGCTACAAGAATAGATGTAGAACTTGTTAGGTCAAGTAATAACTATTGTGATACTAACGGTTTTATGAGAACACATGCTGATAGAGGATCTAATCCTTACGGTAGGTGTGATGATAGTGCAGGTGATGGTAGAGATGCTTTTGCACCTAACGTAGCTACTCGTATATTTTCAGTAGGAAGTGGAACGACTCTTGTAGATGGCAGTGCGACAGGTGGCATTAAAGCAGATAGCAGCTTAACAGATACTGATTATGAATATACAGTTAACGTTTTTGATGCTCCAATATCTGCCACAGCTTCAGCGGTTGATAATTCAAATCAGATATTTGTATTTAAAAATAATCATGGTCTTTCAGGTGGTGAGACAGTAAATCTTGTTGGAAGTAATAATATACCTAGTGGAATTTATACCGTAAATTATGTTAACCCTGATGGAAACTCATTTGGATTTGCGTGGACAGGTGGTGATATAAGTGTAGAGTCAGTAACTTATAGCATAGGCGGCTTAACTAATAGATCTAATTTATATTTTCGTATAGCTACAACTGGTCAGTCAGTTCCTTACACAACAGGATCTGGTTCAAGCCAAACAACTGTTTATCAAGCTAGATATACAACAACCTATGATTTACTTCATGGTGGTGAAGGATGGGAAACAGGAGACTATTTTTATGTATGGATGAAAGATGGTTTTTATAAAGTAACTATTGAAGCTACCAGTACATCTAAAGTGCAGGGAAACCTTGCAATTGTAAGACCACAACCTACACCGTTTGATACTGAAACTACTATTACAGGAGATAGTATTCTTGGTAATATAAGAGCGGCTTTAGTAGCTACAGGAAATTTTACTGACAACGATATTACAACTATTGGTACAGGATTACATATAAAACGTAATGCTGTATTTAACGCTTCTACGCCTGTAGGAGAGCTTTTAAATGTAGTGGCTGGAAAGGTTAACGACGTAGGAGATCTCCCCACTCAGTGCAAGCATGGCATGGTTGTAGAGGTTGTTAACAGTGTTGCTGATGAAGATAATCATTTCGTTAAATTCTTTGGTAATAATGACAAAGATGGTGAAGGTACATGGGAAGAATGTGCAAAACCGGGAAGGACTATAAGATTAAAAAGATCAACGATGCCAGTACTTCTTATAAGAACTGCTGATGGTAATTTTAGACTAAGTGAATTAGATGGATCTGCTTATACAGTAACAACTGCTGATGGACCAGTAACTTCTAATGCTCCACAATGGGATGATGCTCTAGTTGGTGACGATGTAACTAACCCTGAACCTTCTTTTGTAGGGACAAAAATTAATAAGCTTATATTTTTTAGAAACAGATTTGGCATACTTGCTGATGAAAATATAGTAATGTCTCGTCCCGGAGACTTCACTAATTTCTTCAATAAATCTGCAATACAATTTGTTGCTTCTGATCCTATAGATATCTCAGCTAGTTCTGGATATCCTGCAATTTTGTATGACGGAGTTCAGACAAATACTGGATTAGTTTTATTTTCTAGTAATCAACAATTTATGCTTACGACTGACAGTGATGTATTCAGTCCGATCACAGCTAAAATCAATACTCTTTCTACCTACAACTTTAACTTTGCAACTAACCCTATTTCATTAGGAACTACTATAGGTTTTCTAGATAATGCTGGTAAATTTTCTCGGTTTTTTGAAATGGCTCAAGTAAAAAGAGAAGGTGAACCAACACTTATAGAACAAAGTGCAGTTGTATCTAAACTATTTGAAAAAGATTTAAAACTTATATCTAACTCCAGAGAGAACTCAGTCATATTTTTTAGTGAAGAAGGTACATCAACTCTTTATGGATATAGATATTTTGACCAAGTTACTGAAAGAAAATTAGCTGCATGGTTTAAGTGGACCGTAACAGGATCCATCCAATATCACTGCATGCAGGATGACTTTTTATTTGTAGTAGTTAGAAATAACGGTAAGGATCAACTACTTAAATTTGCAATAAAAATGGATTCAAATACTGCAACAGTTGCAGAGTACCGAGTTCATTTAGATCATTTGATGTCAGTTACTACTGGTGCAAATACATATGATTCAACTACTAATACAACAACATTCCCAAAACCAACTGGTTTAGAAAGTGCAAGTCAAATAGCAGCTTATGATGTTGATGCAGGAGCTCAATTAGGTAGATATGCACTCGTAACTATTGATGGTAATAATCTTAAAATCACAGGAAATTGGTCAAGCCAAACATTTTTGATTGGTTACTTATATACGATGGAAGTTGAGATACCTACTATCTACTACGTAACTAGAGAAGGTGAAAATTTCCGAGCTGACACTAGAGCTAATACTATTTTGCATAGAGTCAAATTTGGATTTGGTCCAATTGGTATATATAAAACAATACTGAAAAGATTAGGAAGAAGAAATTACGAAGAGACTTTTGAAATAACAGCAGCTGACCAATACATTGCAAATACAGCTGGTGTTGTTGAAGACGAAGCTTTAAGAACAGTTCCTATATATGACAAGAATACAAATACAATTCTTGCTATTCAATCAACACACCCAGCTCCAGCGACAATCCACAACATGACGTGGGAAGGAGTATACACAACAAATAATTATCAACGTGTCTAAATACATTCACCCAGCAACATTAGAGGCTGCACTTCGTGTGGCTTCTAATCTTTTACCCGATGATTATCGGGAGGTTACTGAAGGTCATGGACATGACCCTTTAAATGCTCTAGTTGTAGGTTTTAATAACTGCGACTCAGTGTATTTTGAAGTGCCAAATGGCGAGATAGCAGGCATGGCAGGAGTTCACGAAGGTGGGCAAATCTGGATGCTTTGCACCCCAGCTATCTACGACTATCCTCATACCTTTGCTAGAGAAGCAAAGAGGTATGTAAATGCAAGACAAGAAAAGTTACTGTGGAACATTGTTGACGAAAGAAACAAAGTCCATATCAAGTTACTTAGGTTTTTAGGTTTTAAATTTCTTAGAAGATTTCCCTACGGACCAAACAATTTATCCTTTATAGAATTTTGCCGTGTGCAGTCCAGCAGCAATAGGACCAGCTCTAGGAGCAGTAGGCTCAGCAGCGTCAGCGTCAGCAGCAAACAAAGCAGCAAGACGTAATTACGAACATCAGCTTAAAGTCCGTGAACGTAAGTGGATGCAAACAAGAACCACTTACAAAACTAAAAAAGTACAATTTGAGCAAGAAGTTGACCAAGCAAATATTGCAGCTCAACGAGCTTATTCAAGAACTCAACAACAATTAAATAATGCAAGATCTTCAGCCATACTTCAGAACCAAGAAGACTTTAAAAAGATGCTATCTAACGAAGGAATGATAGAAGCTTCAGCAGCAGAAAGAGGTATTAGAGGTAGATCAGTAGCTAGATTATTAGTTATGAACAGTCAAAACTTTGGGATGAGTCAAGCGATGAGATCCAGAGGTTTAACTCAAGCTGGCTATCAAGCTAAAGAAGTTATGGGAGATGTTAATAGACAACTAAAATCAACACTCAATCAATCTTTTGGAAGAGTAGCGATTCAACCAGTACAAGACATCGCACCACCACCTCCTGTAATGCAGAACGTAGGTTTGACATTAATGCTAGGCATGGGTCAGGCGATAGGTGCTGGTATAGAAGGAAATAGTGATATTAATCAAAATTGGTTTACATCAAAAAAGGAGTAAGAAATGATCCCTAATTATCAAATAACTGGGCAGTCAGTAGATCCTGAAAAAGTACTAGATGTAATCCCAGAACAAGAAGCATCTGACAGAGCTATACAAGCGTCAGAAGAAAGATACCTTCAGCAATTAGAAAAAAACAATGCTGATAGGGTTAGAAATACCGAAAAGATGTATGAGGGTTTAGCTACTCTTTCATCAAAAGTCGGTGACATAATCAAACAAAAACAAGATAAACATAGAGCAGACAGAAAAGCTCAGATTAAGTTAGACATATTAACTAGAGGTGTTAGTCCAGAACTAGAAGCAACATTTAGAGGTCAGAGAGATCAACTATTTGAAGATGATCTAGCTACACAAGAGTTTGCTTCTAAGTACGAAGCAGAAACCGGTGACAGTATCACCGCTCAAGAATTTCGTAAGATGGCTGGTTGGGAAAAGTATATAGTTGCAGAACAATATGCTTTACAGAAAGCTAAGGGTTATGACCAGTTTGTCTATGACTCCTACGAAACTATGACCGTTGATTTAATCAGAGATGGTCAAGAAGTAAGAGGTCTGAAATATGCTGATTTACAAAGCCCATCAGAATATGCAGCTTTAGATGAAAAGATAAAGTTTGAATATGCAAGACAATTTGCAGGATTAAACGAAGCTCTTGTAGCTACTGTTGTTAAACCAGAGATAGATAAGTTTGATGATGCTAGACGTAAGAAACAATCTATAGAAAGAGAAGCTAATTATCAAGCAACTGTAAAAGCATCTGATAGCAGAATGATTGCAGTTGGATTTTCAACAGCTAACCCTGCCGATGGACATCAACTTGCCCACGATTGGGCAGCTAGATATGCAGCTAGAAATAGAACTACTATTGGAGCAGGAAGAGCAGCATTTAAAGAAAATTTAATTGATCTAGTTAGTCAAAATGTAATTACATATTCAGAAGCTATGTCTGTAGTTAACCACGAAATAACAGCTCGTGATGGATCTACTAAGACAATGGGTTCTTGGAAAGAGTGGTCAGGGTTAGAAGGTGAACTAGCAGGTGCGGCTCAAATGGGTTCACAAGCTAGAGATGAAGCAAGAGAAGCTGATATTGCTGCTGATTTATCAGTTATTAGAGAAAACAAAAATTTATCTAATGACGGCAAAGCACAACTCATGGCTATATATAAAGAAAAGTATGATGGATATGTACCAACAGAACTAGCTGATGCGTTACGTGGAACTTTAGATGATGATGTAGCTGAAGATATGATTCAAAAATCATTACGTTACCAAGGTGGTGTATATGACTTTGAAATGGAAAATGTCAGTACAGAAATTTTTAACAAATATAAAGATAAAATTATTGCATCTGGAGCTTTGAATCCGGGTACTCCTGATTATAAAAAAGCACAGAATTTATTAAAGGCTTACACCAACGCAGGAACAGGAGATACCTTTGGTGAGACTGATACTAAATCAGAAGAATGGTTAACACTGTATGGAAATTTAGAAGAGATATTTAACGAGACTTATAAAGATACTTACATGCGTAATGGACAAATTGTAAGCACACCTCAAGATGCTTTTAGAGCTGCACAAGCTGCGGTCAAAGAAGTACTTACTGATTCAAGAGCTGTAAATAGATTAATGGTTCCTGAATTAGATCCTAGTGATGATTCCTACAGTAGAAGAATACAATTAAACTTACAACAATCTTCAGGTGGTAAGTGGAAAAAACGTCAACTAAGCACTGACCTTAAAACACAAGAAGAGTTAATAGCTTGGGGACAGACACCACTAAAACAATCTATAGATATACCAGATTACTATCGAGACTTAGCAATGAGAATGGGTGTTAATCCTATTGATCTTGCTAATCAACAACTAAAATTTTATACAGAAGACGAAGTAAAAGAAGATAAAAAAGAACAAAAATATGACGATAAAGTCTTAGAACTTATTTATAAATATCCAACTCGTTCTCGTATTACAAGAGCAAGACTTGAAACAGAAGGAGCTGGTGACGCAAACGCTAAAACATCCATTTATAACAAAAAAGCTGTAATGAGAAAGGACAAGTAACTACGGATTACTTGCCTCTCATTTGGCAATATTTACCGTGGTAACTATGAATGAAAACTTTGACCCTACACTCGAGATAGGAATATCTGGAGAAGGGTTGTCCGAAGAGGATACAACATCAGCAGTAGAAAATATACAATCTGCTGATATAAAACTTGGTAGAGAAATTACAGAACCGATTGAGCAAACAACTGAACAGGTTCAAGAAGAAGAAGCTATAGAAGCCAACAAACCAGAAGAAGTAAAAGAAGAAGGTCCTACAGCAGGAGATTATGTAGCTGATACTTTTATTGGTTTAGGAGCTGGAGCTAGAGATATTGCTTCTAACATTATTACTGCACCAGAAAGAGTTATTGACTTTTTTAATGGTGAGATGGAAGAAGAAGGTAAAACTAAAGAAGGCTATAAAACTGAGTGGGATCAGTTTATGTATGGTGACGGAGATCCTATTGAAACTAAAACATGGTGGGGCGGCGTTGTTAGAGGTGCTACTGATGTTGTTGGAACTATTGCTGTAACAGGTGGTATGGGTAAAGCTGTAGGTTTATTAGGTCAAGCTAAAAAAGCTAGTACCTTACTTGGAACATTAAAAGAAGGTGCTTTACTTGGTTTGAGGTATGACCTTGTTGCACAGAATGAATCACAAAATAACTTAACTGGAATGCTTAAAGAGCATTATGGTTGGCTAGATACACCATTCGCTACTAACGACGCAGATCATCCCGGAATAAGAAAACTAAAACATATCGTAGAAGGTATGGGTATAGGTTCCGTTATAGACGCAACCATATTTAAAATGACTCCATTAGCCCAAATGCTTAAAGCACAAGGTAAAGCAGGTGTTGAAACAGTTAGTAAAAAAGCTGGTGATGTATATGCAGCTAGAGGAGAGTTAGGACAAGCATTAAAAGAAGATCTTAAGCCTGTGACTGATGCAGCTCAAAGAGTCTATGAAGGTAGAGGTGAGTTAAAACAAGCACTTGGTGAAGATATAAATACTATAAGATCTAAGTTTGATGAATTTACTGCGTCAAGAAAAGAAAGTATAGAAAAACAAAAAAGAGAACAAGCTAAATCCCAGATGAAAGATCCCGGGTTTAGAGCACCAAAGAACGAACCTATTGCAGATCCATGGCAAGGTGCAACTACCTCTAACAGTAGTGCAGCTAGTGTCGATAATTCTATAAAACGTACTAAGAAAGAATGGGGTGCAGAAGAAGGTCACGTAGGTTCTATGACATCCAACACTCAAATTGAGAGGATGGCTAAAGGTACAGGTGAAACAGAAGAAGTTATAAAAGAAATACTTGGAAACTTTAGAAGTCAAGGATTTATAAAACAACTAGAAGAAACAGCAACTAGGCAAGGTAAAACTTTACAAGAAAGTATTGGTGAAGATCTTGATATGTTTAGGTCTGTTTACGAAGGTAGAAATACAAGTGATGTAAGTACAGCAGAGTTCTTTAAAAAATTTACAAAAGATTCAATTCCAGTAACTAATAAATCTGGAAAGAAAGTTGGTGAATATATGAAACCAATGTACATCAAAGCATTAGACATGGTTAATACTTCTTTGTTTAATGACATTAGAGACTCTGGTATTGCTGCACGAGAACTAGCAAATATAGCTGACCTTAAGGATATTGATGGTCCTGCTCAGCAAATGGTAGAAAAACTAATTGCTGGTTTAAGACTTAGAAAAATATCTAGTGCAGAAGCATCACAACAACTTGCAGAGATAGGTGATTCACGTATTAGAAAATTACCAAAAGAGTTTAATGAAGCCATAGATAAAGATGTACAACAAAGCATTGATGCTTTCCGTGCTGTTTTAGATATGACTACAGAACAAGATGGTGATGAAGTATTTAAAGCCATGCTTGAAGGAATATCAATGGCTAAAGAAATACACACTCTCGACGATTTAGACGCATTTATGCGTTACAAAATGAGAGGTGGTTCATGGGCTGGAGATAAAAAGAAAACAGGTGCTTTATTAAGAGAGATGGGATCTATGTTTACTCATAGTGTTTTATCTGGACCTAAAACATCAGTACGAGCAGTCTTAGGTACGTCCACTGCAACATTTACTCGACCAATGGCTATGGCTATAGGTGGTGCAATGCGTGGTGACTTTATGACTTCAAGAGCTGCATTAGCTTCTCTTAATGCTATGCGTGAATCTATACCAGAATCATTCCAATTATTTAAGAGCAAATTAAATAGTTATTGGGCTGGTGATATTTCAACAATGAAAACTAGATTTGTTGAGCGAACTAAAGCAGATGATGAATGGCTTGCTTATGGTCACTGGGCAGAAACTAGAGGAGATCGTATGGATAAACTGTTGTATCGTACTGCTAATCTCGCAAGAGCTGCAAATGATAGTAGTTTCCTTACTTACTCAACTAAAATAATGGCGTCTACCGATGATGCTTTTTCATTAATTATTGGTAGAGCGAGAGCAAGAGAAAAAGCATTTCTAGAAGCTGCTGCTAAATTACCTGATTCTAATTTTGCAAACTTTGATGCCAAATTCTTTAAGGATATGGAAGACAAGTTTAATGAAAAAATATTTAATCCAGATGGTACTTTGACTGATGCTGCTGCTGAGTATTCAAGAAAAGAAGCAACATTAACACAAGATTTAACTGGGTTTTCTGAAAAATTAGGAGAAGCATTTCAGTCAGCACCATGGGCTAGACCATTCTTTCTGTTTGCTAGAACAGGTGTAAACGGATTAACTCTAACTGCTAAACATACACCCGGACTAAATTTATTAGTTGATGAATTTAATCTAATAGCTAAAGCAAAACCCGGAGATGATTTAAGACCTCTTGCTAAGTATGGAATAAAAACTAATAGAGATCTTATAAATGCTAAAGCTGTCCAAAGTGGAAGATTAGCTATAGGTGGTGCAGCATTAAGTATGGCATCAATGGCATATCTTAGTGGTAACTTACATGGCAATGGACCAACAGATAGAGTAAAAAGACAAGCATGGTTAGATGCTGGATGGAAACCAAGAACTATAAAAATTGGTGGAGTCTGGGTTAACTATGATGCGTTTGAACCATATAACCAGATACTTGCATTAGTAGGAGATATAGGAGATCACCAAGATTTGATGGGTGAAGAGTGGGCAGAAGATAGTTTGGCAAAGTTAGGACTAGCATTAGCTAATACAGCTACAAGTAAATCTTATTTAGCTGGATTACAGTCCTTTGTAGATTTATTTTCTGGTGCTCCCGGACAGCAGAATAGAATACTTGCATCATTAGCAAATAATACAGTTCCTTTATCTGGTCTTAGGAATGAAATAGGTAAAGTCTTAACTCCTTACACAAGAGAATTAGGATCTGATTTTGGTAGTGCTATAAGAAATAGAAACTTAATAACTGAAAATATTGCAGGAGATCCACTACCAATTAAATACGACATCTTAACTGGTAAACCTATTAAAGATCACGACTTTGTAACTCGTATGTTCAATGCAGCTTCACCTGTAAACTTTAATTTAGATTATTCTCCCGGTAGACAATTGTTATTTGATAGTGGTTACGACTTAAGAACTTCAACATATTCAGCTCCAGATGGAACAGATTTATCTGATAGTCCAAAGGTAAGATCTATGTACCAGAAAGCTATAGGTGAGCAAAACTTATTAGCTGACTTTGACAAAATGGCTGGAGAAGAATCAATACAAGTATCTATTGCTGAAATGAATTGGCACAAAAATAATGGATTAAAAGAAGTTGAACCAAGATCATTTCCACACTACAAACGAATCGCCAAAGTATTTGATCGAGCTAAGAAACGAGCTTGGGCATCTCTTAAAAATGATACAGACGTCCAAAAATTACTTATCGAAGAAAGAGATCAAAAATTAAAAAACAGAAAAGCAAACAAAGGCACGATAGACAAAATCCTAGAAATGCCTAAATAAATCCACCCATCAATCCTTAAGGATATAGATGGCAACAACAACAACCGAACATACAGGAAATGGTGTTAAGGGTGGTTCCGGTTCTGCTTCAAATAGCAACAACCGTATCACTCTTAGTTTTCCTGTAATAAAAACTGAAGATATTAAAGTTTCCCTTAATGGTAAAACTTTAGCGACAACTGAATATACATACGATGCCACTCATTCTGCTATTGAATTTAAAGCAATAACTGGTACGCCAACTACTTTTCAAAACAATACACAAGAGACATCAACAGGTGCTCCAAAAACTGGAGTAAAGATTTTAATTTATAGAGACACAGATGTAGATGCTGCAAAAGCTGTTTATGCTTCTGGTTCTTCTATACGTGCAATAGATTTAAACGATAATAAAGATCAGGATTTATTCTTTCAACAAGAAATACAAGATCCTGCAAACCCTAAAAACAAACCAGCTTCTATAAATGGAACTGGTGCTCCAGATCAGGGGCTTGGTAAAGAAGGTGATGTTTATATTGATACGACTAATGATGCTATATATGGTCCTAAAACTAATGGTGTATGGGGTAGTGCTACAGCTTTAGCCGGAGCTACAGGTCCAACCGGAGCTACAGGTCCGACTGGTCCAACTGGTCCCCAAGGCGCAACTGGAGCTACAGGTCCCCAAGGTGCAACAGGTAACACTGGAGCTACAGGACCTCAAGGTGATAAAGGTGACACAGGTGACACAGGTGCTCAAGGTTCACAAGGTATCCAAGGTGAAACTGGAGATACTGGACCACAAGGTAACCAAGGTGTTCAGGGAGCTACAGGTACAGCAGCAACAATTGCAGTAGGTACTGTAACTACAGGTAGTGCTGGTAGTAATGCTTCAGTAAGTAATTCTGGAACTTCAGGAGCTGCAACTTTTGACTTTACAATTCCAAGAGGTGCAACTGGAGCTACAGGAGCTACAGGTCCACAGGGTATACAAGGTATACAAGGAAACACAGGTGCTCAAGGTCCGCAAGGTGATAAAGGCGATACAGGAGATACTGGTGCTACAGGACCCCAAGGTCCGCAAGGTATTCAAGGTCCAACTGGAAATACTGGTGCTACCGGAGCCACAGGTCCGCAAGGTCCTCAAGGAGAAACTGGAGCTACAGGTGCTGATTCAACAGTTGCAGGTCCAACAGGTCCAACAGGTCCTCAAGGTCCAGCTGGAAATGATGGAGCAGACTCAACAGTTGCCGGACCTCAAGGTCCAGCTGGTGCAACTGGAGCCACAGGACCACAAGGACCACAAGGAGATAAAGGTGATACTGGAGATACCGGAGCTACAGGTCCGACTGGTCCGACAGGACCCCAAGGTTCTCAAGGTCCAACCGGAGCTGACTCAACAGTAGCCGGACCACAAGGTCCAGCCGGAGCGACTGGAGCAACCGGTCCTCAAGGTCCCGCAGGTCCGACAGGTGCAACAGGTCCAGCCGGAGCTGACGGTAATGATGGAGCTACAGGACCCCAAGGTCCGGCAGGTTCAACTGGAGCTACAGGTCCTCAAGGTCCTCAAGGTCCTCAAGGTGACAAAGGAGATACCGGAGATACTGGTGCAACTGGTGCTACAGGACCTCAAGGTCCACAGGGACCACAAGGTACAACTGGAGCAACCGGAGCTGCTGGAGCTGACGGAAATGATGGCGCAACAGGAGCGACTGGACCACAAGGTCCAGCTGGAGCTACTGGCGCAGCAGGTGCTGACGGAAATGACGGAGCTACAGGCGCAACTGGACCTCAGGGACCACAAGGTGCAACAGGTGCAGCCGGAGCTGATGGTAACGATGGAGCTACAGGAGCTACAGGACCCCAAGGTCCTCAAGGTGCAACAGGTGCTGCTGGATCTGACGCAACTGTAAATGCAACTAATGTAAATAGTGCTGGTGCTGTAATGAACTCTGACCTTGATGGTAAGGGTGAATTATTAGTCGGTGATGGTTCTGGTGATCCTACTGCTTTAGCTGTTGGTACTAATGACTATGTTTTAACTGCTGATTCTAATGAAGCAACAGGTGTTAAATGGGCTGCTGCTAGTGGAGGAGGAGTAAGCTCTGACTCTGACAACAACACCGTAGCTGGAACTAATGCTGGAGACAGCATCACTAACGGTACATCAAACACGTTTTTTGGGTTTGATGCTGGAACAGGAGTTACTTCGGGAAATAGGAACACTGCTTTTGGAAAGAGTGCCTTAGCCAGTACATCTGCTACTTCAACTTTCGATACTACTTGTTTTGGAGATCAAGCTGGAATACAGGTTACAGGCGGTATGAACACCCTTATCGGAGGTAAAGCTGGACAAAGGTTAACTAGTGGTCAAGCCAATACAATCGTGGGGGTAATGGCTGATGGTACAGGTAGTTACAATGTATGCGTTGGACAACAGGCTGGTCAATATAGTACTGGTAGTCAAAGCATTGCAATAGGTGGGTTTTGTGGACAAGACTTTACAGGTTCAAGTAATAATTTTATAGGCTATCAAGCAGCAAAAGATGCCACTTCTGCAACGGAAAACGTCTGTATAGGAAGAGGTAGTGCAAAGGATCTTACTACTGGATCTAAAAACGTAATTATTGGGCAAGATTCTGCTAACTCAGGCACTAACGATCTTACTACTGGATCTAACAACATTATTCTTGGACATGATGCCGCAGCCAGTTCAGCTACAGTATCTAACGAAGTAACGATTGGTGACGCTAACATTACCAAGTTCAGAGTTCCCGGTCTTAACTTTATAATTAAAGATTCTACAGCCACACAAGGGTACGTACTAACAGTCGACTCCAACGGAGAAGCTGGATTTGCAGAAGCCGCAGGCGGTGGAGCAACTGGTGGAGGAAGCGATGATATTTTTTATGAGAACGGACAAACAGTCACATCAAATTACACAATTACAAATGGAAAGAACGCTATGTCAGCAGGACCTATAGCAATAGCAAGTGGCGTAACTGTCACTATTGGCGCAAGTGAAACTTGGACGGTGGTATAAATGAGTCAATTAAAAGTAAATAGTATAATTCCAGTAGCAGGGGTACCAACAGGCGGTGGTGGTGGAATAATTCAAGTTATAACCAACACAACACGAGACAGTACTGGTTCTATCAGCCTTGCTGCTGCTGCTAGTAATGAAACAAATTATGTTGATATTACTAATCAGAATGTAACTATTACACCAACATCTAGTTCTAGTAAGATTTTAATAAGTTTTGCTCAAATGGGTGAACTTAATATAAGTGGTCATCAACTTTGTTATATTTTAAAACGAGCTATATCAGGTGGAGCAACAACGCAGATTAAAGGTGCTGCTGCTGGAAATAGACCTAGAATATTTGTACCTGCTTCTATTTCGTATGATCGTGATGAAACTTCAACTCCAGAGATGGGAAACTGTGCAGGGTATTTAGATAGTCCTAATACAACAAGTGCAGTTACTTATACAGTACAAGCAGGTATGAACTCAAATAACTCAGGCACTTACTTTTACAATAGAACTGTTCAAGATATTGATTCCGTTTATGACTCCGAAAGAGGATTAAGTTGGATAACAGTAATGGAGGTGTCAGCATGAGTACATTAAAAGTTAACGCTATAACTGAAATAGATGGTACAGCTTTTCCTTTTGGAAAAATTTTACAAGTGGAACAACAAGTCAAAACAAGTCTTTCAAGTACAACGAGTCTAAGTTTTGTTGATTTATTAAGTGTTTCTGTTACTCCTTCAAGTACTTCCAGTAAGTTTTTTTTGACGTATAAAGTCCCTATGAGTACCTCTGTCAACGGTTATTCAGGCATGGTTCGTCTAGTTAGAAATTCTACTGCCATTTATATAGGTGATTCCTATAGCAGTAATACTAGAGCTTCAAGTCAAGCAGTATCTACAACAAGTAATGGAAGTTATAGGGCTTATGATTTAAACGGAACTTTTATAGACTCGCCTTCAACAACTTCAGCAATCACATATAAAGTGCAATTTAAAAATGATTATAGCGGTTATACGGTTTTTGTCGGAAGAAATTTAGTAGGATCTACAGAAGAATATTATGCAACTTATCCTCATAGTTTAATAGTCATGGAGATCTCATAATGAGCCAATTAAAAGTCAATTCAATCGTTCCTGTCGGTGGGCTGCCAAGTGGTGCCTCTGGTGGAGGAATAATTCAAGTTGTAGAACATATTAAAAGTGATGTTACCTCGACAACAAGTACAAGTTTTAGTGATATGTCAGGAATGTCAGCAACAATAACACCATCAACTGCAAGTAACAAAATTTTAGTTATGGTAGTTTTAGCTCAAGTTAATAGTAATGATACTGTTTATGTTCAGTTAACTACAGCAAATAATACCGTTCTTATAGAAGGTGATTCTGTCTCTGGAAAAAGGTCTGTATCGGCAGGAAACTACTCAGGTGGTGTTAGTGAAGGTAGAGGTTATTATGGATCTCCACAAACAACATTTAGCAAACTGCATAGCCCTGCCACGATATCCGCTGTAACATACAAATTGAGATGGCATGTTAGTGCTAATGCTGGTACTGGATATATAAATAGAAGTGTATCTGATCAGGGTAATTACAATATGAGATTCGCATCAACAATAACTCTTATGGAAGTAACAGCTTAACAACAATAAAAATATGGATCATGAAGCAATTTATCGTGCTTACTCAGGCACGGTAGTATCAATAGACGACTCCGCTGGAGCGTTTGATTCAAGTGGTAATTCAGTTACTCTTGACTCGACAAAAGTAGCAGAAGCTCGTACAGCACTAGATGCTGAAGCGGCTGCTGTTAAATATAAAACTGACAGATCAGAAGCTTTCGCTAGTACAGGTGATCAACTTGATATGCAGTATTGGGATCTTGTAAACGGAACTACTACATGGAAAGACCATGTGGCAAAAGTTAAATCAGATAACCCTAAACCATAATGGAAAGAACAACAGAAGAAGTAGCGACTATCTTCACTAATGCTGGAGATAGCGTTACTGTCATCACTACTCTTGCAGCGTTATCATCTTTAACAGATGAACAGAAAGAAGAAGTAAAAAGAAACGTTGAACACCTTGAAATTATCAAGGCATACAAAAAAGAAGATGGTACAACATCTATCTGGACCTCAGAAGATTTCACAGCACAAGACGCTGCTGTAGCCCTAGGTAAAACTAAGTATTAGTGGACATACCCACCATAGTTATTCCAACTATACAGAAAATAGAAACTATATCTATACCTCTACCAACAGCGGAAGTTCCTTCTTACACTCCTCTAGTTCTTCCTCCTAGTGATTTACAAGCAGAGGAAGAAGTAGAAGGAGAAACTTCTGAAGAGCCGGAATCTCCCGGAATGAGGAAAATAGACATACCGTTTATAGACCAACAAATGCCAGTTCCTGAGACTGAGATCTTAGTAACGGCAACAACAACTGCGGTTGTTTCTGTGGCTGCCACTCTTACAGCTACGGCTGCGTTTAAATACGTAGTGACTGCAATGAAACCAATACTTAAAACTACATGGAAGAAGATAAGTCAGTCAAAGAAAAAGGTTTCTTAGGTAAGGTAAAAGATCTTGCTGAAGATAAAGAACACCAAATAGAGTTTCTGGGAACTGTAG
>VMHT01104308.1_pt1 | contig 16747 bp, 13 predicted proteins | sample 4693611 | NCBI WGS metagenome assembly VMHT01 (sample SAMN12280063, study PRJNA550983) | marine metagenome | isolation source: seawater sampled from same location over 5 years 0.02-0.2 micron viral filtrate | place: USA: collected off the coast of southern California halfway between the port... ...
AATTTACTAGATATTAGCAATAAGTTAGATACTGTAGCTATAGAATCTATAAAAGAGAATTCATCTGAAATTGTGTTAATGGTAAAAGCACAATTATCAAGTGGGCGGAATTCACAAAATCTTCCTTTAGCATGGTCAGAGGGAACAGGATTTTATGCTAAATCAACTCAAAAGATTTTTAACAGGCAGCAAAGAAAAAGTTTATCTGCGACTAAAGGCTCTTTTTCAGGATCATATAATTATGGAAGAGTTGAAAAAATAAAAGGAAGTCCTTATAATTTTAATTGGACAGGGGAGACTCTTGACAATTTAGAAATGGGACAAGTCAGTAATGGGAAGTATCAGATAATTACTTCTGCATCAAGAATGTCTTTTTTAGAGGGCATATATGGAGAAATATTTGAACTCAATGAAGAGAATGAAAAATCTGTCAACAACAAAACAATATTGCCCAAACTAGGTGATTTCTTGCTAGATAATATTTTTTAAAATGTTTAAAATTTACTCAAATTGCGATTTAATTTCAGTAGGGTTGTTCCATGATATTCAAAAGACTAAAGATTACACCCTATTATGTGAAGGTTATAATGATCTTAAAAATTTTGTTATCAGGATTTTAAACAAAAGACCTTCTTTAAAAGAGTTAAAATCTATTTTTTATAAAATACACGAAGAGTATTTAATTCTAATAGAAGACCAATCAACAGAAGATTATCTTTTAAAGCAGAAAGAACTCACTTATTTAACAAAAAGGTTTGAACTATCTTTTGACATGATAAAAGAATTATCCAAAGGAAAGTTGAGTGATACTATGAAATTAAAATACATCAAAGAACTAAAACTTTGGGGTTATAAAATTAATATCAATAAGGATTTTAATCAAGAGTTAAATAAGGTTGTCAATCAGCATAAATCTAGTAGGATCAGAATTGAATTGAAAACTAAAGAAATAGAAAAGATAAGAAAGGAGTTAGATGAGAGCAAAGTGAGTATAATTCAGCAATCTGCAAGGTTAGAGCAATCTCTAGGAAGGAATAATATAGACATATACAAAACAAGTCTTTCAAAATGGGCTTCTTTAATTAAATTAGCAGAAGAAATCTACGAATCAAATAAAAAAATAAATGGCAAATAGTTATCAAGAATCTGTTGATAGAGCAAAAAAAGATATTGCCGAAATAGATTCACAGCTAGAGTCTTTGCATAATAAGATTCTTACAAATGCAGAATCTTTTAGAAAGATGCTTGCAATGAGCGGTGGCACGAATTTAAAGCAGATGAATGAACTTCTTGAAAAGTTAAGCAAGCTAGAAAAAGAAAACATAGAGCTAAAAGAAAAGAAAAATGCTGCCAACAAGAAAAGTGCAGAATCGGAAGAGAAACTTAAAAGAGCTTATGATAGGCTTATAAAACAACAAAAGAAAGCTAAAAAATCACTTCAAGATGTTAACTTAGAATTTGGAAAAAACGATGATAGAACTCTAAAGGCTAAAAATCTTTACAATGATCTTTCTAAAAAGATAAAAGATGCAAATACTACCTTAGAACAGCAAAAAAACCAAATCACTAAGTCAAGTAAAGCTAGACTTGCAGAATTAGATAGGATAGAAAGAAACAAACAAGCGTTATTAAAACACAAAAAAACTACAATAGAATCTTCAAGATCTTATCAAGACCTTATAAAGCAACAAAAGGAAGCTAAAAAATCACTTCAAGATCTTAACCTAGAGTTTGGAAAAAATAGTAAAAAAACTTTAGACGCTAAAAATCTTTACAATGAACTCACTCAAAAGATAAAAGATGCAAATACTACCACTATTGAACAAGTAAAAGCTACGAGTACAGCTTCAGGTGCTTATAAACAACTTAAAGAAAGACAAAAAAAGGCTAAAGAAACCTTACAGGACTTAGCCGTTACTCAAGGTAAAAACAGTTACCAGACAAGAAAGGCAAGAAGAGAGTATAAGAGACTAAGTAAAGAGGTTGAGAAAGTAGACAGACTAACAGCTAGATTTTCAAAAAATTCATTACCAAACGTCTTTAGAGGATTCAAGAAACTTTTAGCAGTTTTAGGGGTTACAGGTGTTATATCATTAGTCGTAAAACTAGGTAAGAACATTTTTAAACTAGCAAAAGATTTTGACTCATTGGAATTTTCAATGAGAAAAGTCATAAAAACAGAAGAGGACTTAGCTACAACACAAGTATTCTTGTTAAGATTAACAACAGATTACGGTGTTGCCTTATTAGATACTTCAAAAAGATATTTAAAGTTTTTGGCAGCAGCTCAACAAGCAAATTTAAGTCTTTATGATACAGAAAAAATATTCGGATCAGTAACAAAAGTATCTGCAATCTTAGCATTGAAAACAGATGAACTTACAAGTGTTTATTTAGCTCTTGAACAAATGTTATCAAAAGGCGTTGTTTCTACCGAAGAATTAAGAAGGCAGCTTGGAGAAAGAATGCCAGGAGCTTTTGGTATTATGGCGGCAGCATTAGATGTACCAGTCTCGAAATTAAACGATATGCTAAGAAATAGTGAAATTCTTTCAGCAGAAGCATTACCAAAGTTTGCTCGAGCTTTGGAGTTGGCATACGGAACTGATAAAATTAAAAAAGTCAACAACCTACAAGCAGCCCAAAACAGATTAAGCAATACATGGAAATTTTTTATACAAGATATAACTAAGGCTGACGGATCTTTAAACAAGTTCTTCAAAGGGGCAATAAACTCTACAAATTCCTTTGTTAAATTAATAACACGACAATTTAGTTCAGAACAAACTCTTTTTAGACAAGAAGTATTAAAACAAGAGGACATTTTTCAAAAAGAGTTTAACAAAAAAGCAGAGGAAAGGTTAAAAAAAGAAGGTGTAATTATAAAAGATTATACCAAAGATGCTTTAAATATTAGGTCTAAAATTGTTAGAGCAAAAAATCAAGAAGAAAAAGATTTATATAATCAACAACTTTCTGATATTAATAGACTACAAATTTCACAAGACAACAAGATAAGAGAAGCTAGAAAAAAGATAGCAGCAGAGGAAATTGAAGGAGCTATTAAATCTTATGATTTTACTAAAAGTCTTTATGAGAAAGACCAAAATAATCTAGAGAAACAGGTAGAAAATAAGGAAAAAACAAGAAGGGGTGAGTTAGATTTTAATACAAAAATGTTCGCAAGAAGAACAGCGGAATTTGATATTTTAAGAAAAGAATTACAAGAAAGTAATGTACAAGCAGAAGAGTCTGGAAAAAATGAAAATAAAAGATTCAGACTAAGAACTCAAAGACTGATAAAAGAGAAGGACACCATTGTAGAGATGCTGAAAATAAGAAAAGAACTTAGCAAAAGAATTCTTGAGGATGATGATGTGACTTTCAAAGAGAGAACAAATATGCTAGTTGAGTTCTCTGAAATAAATAAACTTATAGCCGAAGAAGAGTTGAAATTACAAATAAAAAACTCAAAACTAACTAGCGAGAACATTATTAAAAACATAGAAATTAGAAAAATAGAAAGAGAAAAAGAATTAAAATCAATTCTTGCAGATTCTAAGTATTCAAAAGATGCAAAAAAAGAAGCATCTGATAACGAAAAAAAATTATTAGAAATAGATTCTCAAAACAGAAAAACAGCTAGAAAAAACGAGCAAGCAGAAATAGACTTGGCTTATGCTAAATATTTCTCAACACTAGAAAAAAACCTAGAAGAAGAAAAAAAGATAAGGACTTCTATCCAAAATGATATTTTAAATGACATAAAAGAAAACCTTAAAAGTATAGAAGAGGCAGAAAAAGTTTCTAAGAATAGAAAAATAATAGAGGCTCATGGCAATAAAAAAGAAATAGAAGAGATAGAAAATAATCACACTAAAGCTCTTTTAGAGATTCAATCAAGTTACTTGTCTAAAGTATTGAAGAATAATGCTGATTTAACTGAAGAGCAAGTCAGAATTATAGATGCTATGCTTTCTGAAATAGGAGTTAAAATATCTCAGGCTATTGACAAATCAAACGAAAAGCTAAAAGAAACACAAGATTTATTAAAAGAGATTTTTCAAACATCCACAAATTCTTTCTCAGATGCTTTTGATATAGATACCTCAAAGTTTAATTTCATATTTGATGAACTAGCTAAAAATTTTGATGGATTAAAAAACACAACTTCTGAGTTATTTAATAAAGACAAAATAGGAGAATGGGCTGATGCTAGTAAAGAATCTATATCAGGGGTTTTGAACGCAAGTACTCAAAGATTTGAAATAGAAATAGAAAACGCAAGAATAGCAAGAGATACTATTTTAAATGACGAACTAGAAACCGAAGAAAAGAAAAACGCTGCAAAAAGAAAGTACGAACAGGAAGAAAGAAGAATAAAAACAGAAAGAGCAAAAAAAGAAAGAGATAATATTCTTATTCAAATAGCAGTAGATACAGCAGCAGCAGCGGTAAAAGCATATGCTTCACAATTAATTCCAGGTGATCCAACTTCTTTGTTTAGAGGAATAAAAGCAGCAGGTTTGGTAATATCTTTTGGAGCTTTGCAAGCAGCTTTTGTAAGTTCGCAAAAACTACCTAAATTCTTTTCAGGTGTAGAAAATGCTCCAGAAGGATTTGCCTATACTGATGAGAAAGGAGCGGAACTTCACACTGATAATAGAGGTAATATTAAAGATTTCGGAAGTAGTAAAGGAGCAAGAATTAAATATTTAAAACAAGGAGATAAAATATATACGGCTGAAAAGACAAAACAAATACTCCATAACTTTTCTATTGATAAAATAAGAACAGATGTTTTAAAACTCAATATGCTAAATGACAGTAATATTTTAAATAAAAACACTGAAGATTTTAATTTTTCTAGGTTGATACGACTTTTAGAATCATCTAATAACAGAATGTCAAAGGAAATAAAAAAACTATCAGAGCGACCAATAAAAGTAATCAATGATGTAAATTTACAGGATAATTCTTATTATTAATGAGTGACAATGTAGAAAGGATAATAAACTCTTATTATACACTTTATAGTAAATCTTTAGGGTTAAAAAGAGTACAAGAGCCAAAAGGATCAGATAATGATTTCAAGGGGTATTTCAGGGATTCAAACAGCAGAGGTATTCAAACGAAAATAAGCATTGATTTAGAGTTTTTTGGCAACGGTGCTGACTACATAGAAACAATATACAACGTGTATGGAGTCAGCGAAAAAGTTATTTTAACTAAACACAAAAGAAATTTACTTTCTTTATCAGAGAGTTTTGAGATTGAATACATACAAAAGTTAGATTTTAACACTTATGATAGAACCGAAAAAAATAAGGGTGTAAAAATAAAGTGTATTCAAGGTGGGCTTTATGATATTATTAAAAATAAAGAAGACGAAGATTATGATTTAATTAATAACCTATCCTCAGACAATACAGATATAGGGGAATTAAAAACTGTTCAATTTCAACCTAAAGGAAGAGATATATTTATTGAAAGTTTTTTAGAAAGCGGCCACATCCCTGAATATAGACTAAATTCTCAAAGATTTTCTAGGTTATCAAGCGAAATTGGAAAAACTGTAAGAACCGTCCCTATGACTGTTGTTTACAATTCAGATGAGGAAGATGTATCAAACCCTAGTTTTTCGCAAGATATATATAACGAAGATGTACACAGTTTGGCTTACGATATAGGGTCAGATCAAGACTCAAGAAATCTTTTTTTCTATGAAGCAGAACATGATAAAATTATTTATTTAAGACTAGAGCTTGATTTTAGAATAACCGAAATAAGAAGCAGAGTCTCTACACCTACTTATTTTTCAGTTAGTTTATTTAACACTGAAAAGAACGAACAAGAACAAGATGAATTAAAAAGCAAAGTTTCTATTTTTCAAACATCTAGCCCCCAAAGTATTGTTGGAATCAATCAGAGTATAGACACTATAAATATGGCTCAAATTGTTTATGTAGATGTAAAAAAAAGAGGAAGTTTAGGGATAGTATTTACAAGTGAAATGTCTTATCAAGGGGGGATTACCGCACCAAGAGGTGAGACAGACTTTTTTATTGAAATAAATAAATGCAAATTAACGGTAAGGGACTATACTAATTATACACAATATGCTTCAATAAGCAGAGCCATAAAGCCTTATGATTTTTTTGATAGAATCATAGCGAAAATTACAGGAAAAACAGGACTTTTAAAATCAAGTATATTTGAAACAGGGGGAGAATACGAAAACATCTTAATAGATAATGGATTATGGGCTAGGGGTTTTCCAAACACCTATCAAGATAGTTCTGATAATCCAACAAGTATTCAAATGCCAATATCTTATAAAAACGCTTATAAATCTTTCAACTATTTAGAACCTTTGACATGGTTTATAGAAAACATGGGTAACAGAGAATATGTTAGAATAGAGAAGGCAACTTATACTATGCAAAATTTTATAGGTTTGGATTTAGGTAGTGTGGACGAAATAAAAACACAATCTTCAAAACCAGATTATATTTCAAGAATAGAGATAGGTCAAGAAAGGGATTTGGATTATGACGAGACAGAGGGAATAGAAGAATACAATGGTAAGAGTATTTTTGGAACTTTTATAGAAAATGATAGCGAGTACAAAGTTCTGACAAAGATAAGAACAGATGCAATAGGGTACGAACTTACAAGAAGAGTGGATTTTACTAACAACCCTAAAAAATCTACCAAAAGAGATAATCATTTGTGGATGCACGACACTAAAAATGTAAATGGTATTTATACACATCGTTTGTGGATGGATATTTTTGATTCTGAACCTAAGGGAGTTTATGAGCCAGAAAGTGCTTGGAATTTATTTCTTAGCCCTATGAATAGACTTTTCTATGGGCACAGTTACTCAGTAAAAAGAGGTTTGTATCATTTTCCAGAAAAATACATTACTTTTAGTTCTAGCAATTCAAATCAAAATTTAGTCACTGTAAAAGATGGGATTGAATTAAAAGAAAGTGGATCAATTAAAATATCAGACATAGACAATCACAGAGTGAAAGCCACTAAAAAAACGCTATCGTTTAAAATGACTCAAGAAATACAAAATCAATTAGATGGATTCACATCTGTTGAAGGAATTAATGTTCCAAACTATTACGGATTAGTGAGATTTTTACAAAATAATACACCTATTTACGGAAGGATTATAAAAATAAACAATAAAGAGAAGGGATCATTAGAAATAATAAAAGCTAATATTTGATGGCCAGTATATTACAATTAACTTTTAACACACAATTAACAATAGATGACGGAGATTATTTGTATGTTAACATAACAACATCTTCTAATCAAAATATTCCCATTTCTTTGGGAGAAACTTTTAGAAATTTAAGAACTTCTAATTTTGAAGTTACAATACCTCAATCGTCAAGTGATTATGCGGAAAATTATTCTACCTCTTGGAATTTTGACCACAGTCAAGTTGGAGGTGTTAACAATTTATTATCTTCTTTTTCTAACAATATTGTAACAATAAGACTCTTAGAGCCAAGCTATCAGTTTAGCTCGGTTACAGGAACTTTAATAACATTAGGTAAAGTTGCTTATTCAATAAACAACCAGACTCAACAAGAACCATCAAGTGTTGTTTTAAATTCTTATTCAGTAGATGTTTCTGACAGGTGTGGTAAATGTTTTGCGAACTTTACTTTAAATGGGGGGAATAGTTCTTATAATGTTTACGAGGGATCAATACTTTTATCATCTTCCCAAACTTCTCCTATATCTATTAATTTAGAGAGGGGAACTTCTACTAAGCTGCAATTTTATGACACGACAGGTCAATTTATAGGAAAAGCATCATTAGAGGTTCCTAGAAAATTAATAGAGCAAGATATATCGACAAGGACAACATACTTATCAACTGGCGCCAGTGTAAACATATCGGTTCCTTTTATTTCTTCAAATACTTCAACATACGAATACTCTTTAGACAACTCAACGTATAAAACATCCAATCTTTTTACGGGGTTAGTTAATGGTAGTTATACTGTATATGTAAAAGATAGTTTTGGATGCGTTACTTCAAAAGATTTAGTTATTGATGGTTCTGTAACAACAGACCAAATTTACTTTTTTTTATCAGAGATAAATCCTATTAGATTTTTTGATTACAATAGCGAAAAAAAGAATTACTTTAACACTAAAAGCTGTAATGAACTAAAATCTATATCAGAATCTTTTAACCATGAGGTTTTATCTACGGATTCACCAACAACACAATTTGACACAAGCGCACCTTACATAAACTCTTATATAATAGATTCTAGTGGAAACACTACATCTTTAATAAATGTTCAGAAAACTCAAAATATGGGTCTTAAAGCCAAGAGTACCTGTACTTACTTTAACTTAAATAATGGTAAAAGTGGCATTTATTTCGGTGTTGTAGATATGTTAGATTATGACACAAATGCTTTTATTAAAGAGGTGAATTTTGGGCTTACTTTACCAGAATGGGCTAATAAAGAAGGGGACTATGTTTTTATTAAAGACATAGGTGAGGTACAAATATCGGCAGTATCATTTTCGGATTTATACAATAGTTTTATATTGGAATTCGATATTTCTTATACCGGCGATCCAGTAGAAAAAGAAATATCAGCTTTATATAATATAAATTCTTACGAAGCCTATGAGTTTATTCTTGATATATCAACACAGCCAGACAATTTTAATATAGTTATAGAAGTAGGTTTAAGCTCTAATGATATTCATTTTACTAAAATATCTGAAAACATTAATGTTGCAGAAGATAGAGATTCTTTGATAAGAATAGACTATTGGGATAAAGAGAACAAAGGTGGTATGATTTATCAAACAGGCATAAAACACAGAATAAGACTTAATGGTATTTATGACTATATTGGTGAACAAGAAGTAGAAGGGTATAACGGAGATAAAGAATATTTTATAACCGACAATACAATTTATAATACTTTTGAAATGACTTTTTTAAGGCTTTCTAGCGCAATTGCTCATAAAATGAGATTAATATCTAGTCATTCGGAATTATATATAAACGGTGTTAAATGTAAACTTTCAGAAACACCAGAGATTACGGGAGAAAGAACAAGCAACCTTAAAAGTTTTAAAGCAGTTTTTAAACAAAGTGGAGATGATTTCTTAACAAATGAATTAGAGCAAATAATTAATACGCCAGAAGAAGATGCTTTAAATGCAGGAATAGAACATTCAGAGAACAAAGGATTACTATTATGGACAAAAAATTTATAAAATGGCAACATTAACACAAGATCAAGTCATTGCATTATTAAACCTATTAAATGATGGAAAGTTAATATCAGAACTTACAGAGCAGCTAACAATAGACACAGACGATAATTTTGCAGCAATCAATGTAGGGACTAGCGATGCAAAAAAGGTAAAAGTCCCTCTTTTAAGAGGTGTCAAAGGAACTTATGATGCAAATACAAATACACCAACTTTAACCAACGGTAATGGATTAGACGGAGATATATACGTAGTTTCAGTAGCTGGAAGCAGAGACTTTGGCGCAGGGAATGTAGAATTATTAGAGAACGATATTATTATTTATCTTAATGGTAAATACCTAAAAACAAACGGTATTAGCTCTGGAGGTTTAAATCTTCAAATAGCTTATGATAACTCTGACCCAAAAACAATTGAAGTAGAGGATTTTCCAACTGGGACTTTAACAATTAAAGACAGTTCTACAAACGAAAACAGAGATAAAATATTTGAAATTTTAAAAAATGATGGGATAACGTCTTTGTTTTATGTAGAAAATGATAATATTTTTATAAATGGAGATTTAGGGGTTGGAACACAAACTCCTTCTGAAAAATTAGAGGTAGATGGCAATGCAAAAATTGACGGAAAAATTTACACTAAAGAATTGATTATTGACCCTAATACAACTACAACAACATTATCAGGTTCTATATCAACTATTAAAAATGAAAGCACATCAACATCTACAAACGTAACTGAATTTATTGATGTAAATAGGGATAACGCAACTGAAAATCTTACAACAGTAGATAATTATGGACAGGTGGTTAGAATTGAAAGTGATTCAACTTTTGAGGATAGATTAGTCATAAGCTCTAATTTTGTATCAAGAAAACTAGGGAGTGGTAAAATAAAAGGCTTATATGCAATATTATCTAATTCTGAATATGATGGTTCCGGTGATGTTGATTTTTTAACGAGTATAGTTTCAGAGACTTTAGTAAAAGGTAATCAATCAGGGGTTATTGACTATGCTAGAGGTGTTTCTACTGATGTGACAATATTAAATAGCAATTCTACTGTTAATTATGCACAATCTCAACATTTGTCACTAGGTATTGGAGGTGGCAGTACAGTTGGAAATGCAGAAGTTTTGCTTTTAGATTTTGACGTAACAGATACATCAGGAGGCACAATTTTAAATGATTTTTCGTACTTAAAAATAAAAAATGACAATTTTTCAAATCTAACAATAAACGGTGATGCCTACGCTATATATTCAAGTAGTACCTTAAAATCATATTTAGAGGGGAGTTTAGGGATTGGAACACCAAGTCCTTTATCTAAATTTACAGTACAAAAATCTGACGATACTGAATATGACTCAACAGAACCAGAAGGCCAAAAATCAGACGGTTCTACTATTATGGTTTTTAACCCTAGTACGTCTACTGACTCTTTTTCGCAGATACTTTTTAGGAGTAGAAGTTCATCTGTAGGAACAAGTAGAATAGTAAGTATATCCACAGGAGGAAATAAAACAGATTTAGCATTTGTAACAGAAGATGATAATATTCTTTCTGAAAAAATGCGCATCACTTCGGAGGGAGATTTGGGTGTGGGAACGGAAACACCAACAGAAAAATTAGAGGTTAAAGGTCGTCTTTTTATAAATCCTAACACACAAACAATAGGTTCAGAAAAAGCATCTGCGATAGTTTTTCAAAGCACGAATTTTAATGGGTCAGCAACAGCCAAAAGCCGAATAACCTCTTTTAACAATTCAGCGCATGAAGCGAGTATGGAATTCCAAGTAGAGACTTCAAACAATAATTACCACACAGCAATAGTTATAGATAATTTCAACAATTCTGGAGATGTAAGAGTGTCAATACCGGGAACTATTCAAGTAGATGAATCGGTACTTTTGCAAGGTAGGACATACGCACAATTGCCTAATTCCCCACAGGAAGGTATGCTTACTTATATAACAGATGCTAGTAACGTAAGTTATCGAGCAACAGCATCAGGAGGTGGAACTGATAAATGTCAAGTGTTTTACGATGGAAATAATTGGATATATGTTTAAAAAAAGCAAGACATTTTAATAAACGTCTTGCTTTTAACTAATAAATAACAATTAAAACCAATTATATGAAGTACAAACAAATATATAAAATATTTTACAATGAGTTTAGAAAAAAAAAGAAAAAAAGAAGAAGAAAGTAAAGTTCCCGATAAGGATCAATTAGATCAAAAACCATTGAATGATGGTGAAGATGAAAATCAAGGAAATGGAGCAGTAATCCCAAATAAAGGCTTTTAATATGATGTTTAAAAATTTTGTAATTTTATTTTTGTTATTTTTTACATTAATATATGCTTCAATTGGAAACCCTGATGATGTTTATTGGAGTGGATCTTATTTTATTGTAAATTATATAGTTCTTTTTATTATGTTCAGCAGGGAAAATGATAAAAAGGTGTCATTTTGTGGAATGGCGTTATCAACATCTATTTTTATATACGTTGTATTGAAATACTTTTTTAACATAGAGATTAAAAGAATTTTCACTTTATTGATTTTTGTAGTTTCTTTAATCTCTATAATATACATTGAGAAAAAATGGCGAACATAGCTCAGAGAATATACTCTTTCTGCACCTACGGGTTAGTAGGTTTAAACTTTGTACTTACATTAGAATTTATAAAAAGCCTCTTATTATCCATAGGGGCTTTAATTCTTTTAGCTTTACAAATAAAAATACACTGGATAAAATTGAAAAAAGAAAAAAATGACTCTTATCTTAAAAAGAAGTAAAGTAGAATTCATTATATAATGAACAACAATCCAAAACTAAGAAAAAATGGTGGAAGTGGTACTTTTTTTGGAAATTTGCTACGAGGAATAGATAAGACTGGAAAGAAAGTAGGTTTACCATTGCTAAATGCAATCACAGGAGGTAAAATAAGCGATGTGTTAAGCGCGTTGACAAAAGATGATATACTTACACCAGAAGAAAAAGAAATGCTCATAAAAGAGATAGAACAAGATATGATTGAAATGCGAGAGGTAACTAAGCGTTGGCAATCTGATATGGTTTCTGATAGTTGGCTTAGTAAAAATATGAGACCTTTATCATTAGCTTTTTTAACATTAAGCTTGTTTTTATACGTTATTCTTGATAGTTCAATAGACGGATTTACAATAAAAAAAGACTGGATTGATCTTTTGTCCTCACTTCTTTTAATAGTTTATGGAGGTTATTTTGGTGCTAGGGCAGTAGAAAAAGTCGCTAAAATAAAAAACAGAAAATAAATTAAATGTCTTTTTTGCAAGTAACAGTAAACGGAGTAGACATTATAAGACAATCTAGTATAGACACAAACCTTTCTGGTATTACATCGTCTACTTATTACAATAACCCTCCAGTAAGTACTAGCTTAGGGTTTGCATTAGGTTGGACTGGTCAGAGTATATATTTTATAGACAAACCTTTGGAAATAACAGGGTCTTTAAGCTGGGATTCCTCTAAGGAAATGTTAGTGTCTAGTGCAAACTTCCCTGACGGAAATTACACTCATGCTTTTAAGGTAACAGGGTCAAGTGCTAATTTATCCATTGGTATTCAAATAGGAACGAATTTAGATGGTAGTCCTAGATATTCAAAAGGGGTAGGTTTAGTAGCTGGTTTTGATTTTAATGATTCTTCAGACCCCCTAAATAGCGTGACAACAGGGGGGTTTATTGTAGAGAATGGAGGAACTATGACCGTAAATGGTTCAGAGATTCAACTAGCAAGTCCCTTGATTGCTGACTCTAGTTTGACTGCTTCCGATTCTATTGTGTTTAACGAAACAATAATAACAGATATATCTTCACTAGGGCTAGGAAAACAAACAGTAAGAAACGAAGCTAATTCAGATGTTGTTAAATATAATAGTGTTTTTTATGATTCTAAAAATAATGCGAACCGATTTATAAATGTAAATGGTATTAATAATTTTTCAGGAAAGTTTTTAAACTCTTTTATACAGCCACACAGAGCAGATACAGGGGCCCCACCGGTAGGAGGAAAGGTAACTCTCGAAAACATATCTTTTGGAAGTAACTACAACTCTTTTGATGTTCAACTGGTAGGTAATTCAGCAATAGCAACAGACAACCAAGCTGTAGAGCTTACTAATGTAGATATAGGAACTGACGTAAGAACTGATCAGGTATTTCCAGAAGCTGTAAATCATTTTGCTGTTTTTCAAAGAGTGAAAACCATAGTCTTAGATATTTTATTGAATCCAATTCAAGGATGTAAAGTAAGAATACCTACAACAAATAGTGGAAAACGAAACAACACGTCAATAGGAGGGCAATTTATAGGAAACTTAGATTTTACAGGAACTAATTATAGTGAATACAATAGTATAACTGATTCAAATGGAGAATCCAATGAGCATAAAGTTTTAACAGGTAGATTTTGGAATGACGATCTTTCAAGCAGCTCCACGATAACATACGATTTATACGGTAAAAGCCTATTAGCAGGTGAGGATAAATTCAATATAGAATTCAGATCATATTTGCATGATTACGAAAATCCAGAATTTGTTTTTAAATCCAAATCTAGCCTTATTTTTGAAAAAATATTAGTACCAAGCACAAATATTACCGAGACAAATAAATTAATTGTTGATTCTTATACAAATTTAGAAACTGCACAAAAAGTATATGATTCTTTTAAATCAGAATGGCTTGATCTTACTTTAGATGGTTTGATACTTGATAGACTTGGAAATCAGATTGATTTAGACCAAGAGGCTACAAGTTTAGTAATAGATGCAACGGCTACAAATGTCAGAAACTTTACAGGGACAACAGCAACAATAAAAGCGTCAACATTCGCTGGGGGAGCTTTTACAAATTTTAATGGTTCTGTAACAACTAAAAGTGGAACGCTGTTAAGTGGAGGTGTTTTTGACTGTAATGTAAATTATCAATCAGGTGCGAACACTACATTAACAAACGTAACGGTTAATCAAGTATTAGATTTTAACACCTCTGGAACTTACACTTTAGACGGATGTACAATAAGCGAAGTAACAAACAGCAGCGAGGGAGATATAACAATCACACTACTAAACGGATCAACAGTAACAACTAACAATGACCCAAATATCACAACAAATCAGCCTGCAATTATATCTAATCAAAACATAATCAATCAATCAAGAGTTCAGACAATAAACACCACAAAATCAATAAAATTAGACAACAGTATTGTAAACGGGAGCAGTGGATATTCTTTTACTGTTAATCTATTAGGTTCTGATGCAGATATAGGGGATGTAATTAAGCTAAAAGCCACCTATCAAAAAGATATGACAGCAAAAAAACCATTGGAAATTACAGGAGTGTTAACATCTGATGGGCTTACATTTATAGATGGTCAAGAGGAACTTTCTTCATATAGTTCTTTGGGCGTAGATGGATCTTTAGTTACTGAATATAATTTAGATCAAAACAATATTCAAATAGATGGGAATGATACAGATGGTATAAGCACAAAGAAAAGAATTGTAGCTAGGTACTATTATTTGATAACAACCTCAGATGGTATAGATAGGTTTTTTAACCATATAGAATTGGAAGATGATGGCAATGCCGTTATAAACAGAGATGTTTCAAACTTAATGGTTGACAATATTGGATCTAATCAAATAACTCTTATTGACAGCGATTTTAGACTGTACACCTCTGACAATTCTCCTTGGATTTTGTCAAACAGCACAGGAGGATATGGCATAACCTCTGATTCTGGCAAAGTGTATGTAAAAGGGGTAGAAGAATTAGAAGAAAAAGTACAAAGAGTCGTAGATTTAGAAGAAGCCGACATTTTTACAACACCTGATAGTTTTACTAAAAAGAAAAAGTCAGAAGATGTTATACTTCATCAAAAGAATTATACAACAGATAATAAGGGAACCGAATCTTTGACAGAAGTATGAGCTGGAATATAACTTGGTTCAGAAAAAGAACAATATACAACACAAGAACTCCTTTTAATGGCAATGCTCAAAAAATAGAATTCACATCTGGAAAATTGCAAAAAATTGAGCAAATAAAAGGACAGATAGTTAAAGACAAAAACGTAACAGGAGAGATGAATAACATACCTAAATTAGAAGGTTTAGTAAAAAAACATAAATGAATACGTCTAAGAAAATAACCATATATCCAGAAGAGCCTTGTTTGCTATCTGTTAAATATCCTGAAAACCCATTAACTGTTTATGGAAAGGACTATGATGATATAGAGCAAATAATAATGTGTTTGAAATTGACTCCTTATGATTCGGACGAAAAGTATCTTTTTAAATACTATAAAGATCACAATGGAGATGATACAGGAGATGTTTTAATTGAAGAAACAAATCATACTTTTACACTAAATAAAAAAGAAACCGATTCTATTCCTGTATCAGATCAAGGGTATAATATATACATTGGAATAAAAGTAACAGGATTAATAAAATACTTATGGATTCGAGTCAACAAAAGTCCTAAAATTATTGTGGAGCCAGATGGCATAAATAAGTAGAAAAAACCTTACAAAAAAAGCGATGTTGAGAACACCGCTTTTGTAACCGACTTGTTTAATCAAAAAAAAACTTATGAATTATGGAAGATTGACACCTCAAAGATAGTGAATTTTTGATTAAAATTAAGTTATACAATCATATTATTACTCTTTCAATTAAAATTCAAGAATTTTTTGTGAGATATGATTCTTATACCTCTTTAAAGCATCATTGTAATGGCCCTCATCCTTTTCGCATACATCAAGGGTTAGTTGCATTCCTTCTCTAACATTAACATTATGTACCGCAATAGCTATGGACATTGAACCACCATGAGTATCGAGTATCTTATCACCCTTTTTTGCGTAGTTCATTAGTAACCATTCGTAAAGTTTTACAGGTTTTTGGGTTGGGTGAATTTTCCCTCCCTTTAATTTCCTGTCAGACATTGTTTTATGTATTGAATATCTAAATACTTTTGCAGGTTTTTTACAGTTAGTCCAAGCATACTCAGCACTAGCAAAGTTTTCTACTGTTTGTTGCTTATCCCATATTAAAAAATATTCACTTTCAGGTAATGTAAAATTGTTAGCACCCCATATTATTTGATTCTTGCTAACCCTAAACAATTCTTTAAAATAATCTTTATTAGGTTTTATATCCCATTCATTAAGTTTAGCACTTTTACAAAGTCTATTACTTAACTCTACCCTATCAAACCTAGCAATCCCGTAAGGAGGATCTACAATAGCCAAATCAAAATGATTATCATCATACCTTGACATTAAATCCATACAGTCCTCTTTTGTTATTTTAATCATTTTTTTTGCTGTATTTTAACACTTTTTCATGTTTAATCCAATGGTAGCACATACGAAATCCGAGATTAAATTCTCGTTGTTCAACCTTTTCAA
>VMHT01162944.1_pt1 | contig 16743 bp, 14 predicted proteins | sample 4693611 | NCBI WGS metagenome assembly VMHT01 (sample SAMN12280063, study PRJNA550983) | marine metagenome | isolation source: seawater sampled from same location over 5 years 0.02-0.2 micron viral filtrate | place: USA: collected off the coast of southern California halfway between the port... ...
AAAAGGAGCTTATCTATATTAGATGAAGCGTAAGTGTCTGATAATCAATCAGTTACACTATCACTATCATCACAACACATTGATAATCAATTAGTTAACAAATAAAAAATAAATTATGATACACATTTTAGATGAAAATAAACTTAAAGATAATTACGATAAGTTTAGAAAATTAATAAACCAAACATTTACAGGTGAGAGATTAGAATCTCTTAATAAGATGTACGATATTCTTGAAGATAGAATCGTTCTTACTCCTGCATCATCAACTGAACATTTCCACAATGCATTTGCTGGTGGTTATATAGACCACATACTTAGAGTTACGAGAAACGCAGTTAAAGTATTTGACTTACATACTGAGTTAGGTATTGGAGATGGTGGGTACGATAGAGAGACTGTAATCTTTACAGCACTACATCACGATTTAGGTAAGGTTGGTAATGATACAGATAGTTGGTATATCCCAAATGATTCACAATGGCATATAGAAAATCAAGGAAAGATTTATAAAACAAATCCTTCAATGCATTGGATGAATTTAAACGATAGAACATTTTGGATGTTAAACCATTTTGGAATCAAAATCTCAGAAGTTGAATACTTAGGTATTAAATTAACTGATGGTTTGTATGATGATGCTAATAAAGAATACTACATCGCATACAATAAAGATAACGCACTAAAGACTGGATTGCCATTTGTAATGCATCAAGCTGATATTATGGCTGCTAGATTTGAGAATGAGAGATTTCTAAAACTAAAACAGGGTAATGTTAGTGTTAAAAACAAAGGTGGTAGACCCGCAACAAAAAAGAAATTAGAAAACGTAGTAATGCCAGAGAAGATTGATTTTAAATCTATCTTTGGAGAACAAGAAGAGGCTTAATATGGAAACAATACAACACATAATTTTACCATTGATAATAATATTTATCTTACTTTATATAGTATGGAACTTACTCCGTAAACTTGAGAAGTTAGAAGATAATATGGAAGAACAGGATGAAGTGTTGGAATCCGTAGAAAGTTCTATAAATAGAGCATTAGCTAGAATGAAAGAAGTAGATAGAATTGGTTCTTTTGAAGCTGATGATGAAAGTGGTTTTGTATTTAAAGAAATACAATCTGCATTAGATAAGTTAAACAATGAAATAAATCCGAATGCCTAAAAAAAGAAGAAAAAGAAGTAAAAGATATTTTACTAAAATTACAGAAATAGCTATAAATGCTTATAATGGGTGTGATGACAACGCATTAAAAAATAAAGTTTATAATAGATTCATCCACTATCCATTTGATAAGTTAGCAGAAAATGTAATTCATACTTACAAAACATATTACTTTGATGTACCTTATGAAGATGTGAAAGCAAATGTAGTAGCTTTTCTAAATGAAAAGATTCATAAGTTCAATGGAGAGAATGGTAGGGCTTTTTCTTACTTTACAGTTGTAGCAAGAAATTATTTATTTAATGAAAATAATGCTAACTACGCTAGAATGAAATCAAAAACCGAAGTAAAACATATTGATACATCTCGTAATATTGTTAATGAAATTGTAGACCAAAATAACAAAGAAGCTAAATCTGATTTTATAGACCACTTTACAAAATATATAGATTATCATTTATATGATATGTTCTTAAAAGATAGAGATAGAGCAATAGCAGATTCAATAAATGAGTTATTTAAAAATAGATATGATTTATATTCGTACAATAAGAAAGCTCTCTACATACTTATTAGAGAGAGAACTGGTGTTCATACTCAATACATAACTAAGGTGGTTGGTAAACTAAAAGGTATTTATGTAGAATTGTACACCGAATATAATATAAAGGGACATTTGTCTCTTCAATATAAGTTAAAGGATAAGTAATGGATAAAGATACTGAATTATTTAAAGGAAAGACATTTTCAGATATAATGTCTGATGTGTATAACAATTCAAAAAAGAAGGATAGGCAATTAAAACTTCTTATTGCTCAGTTAGAACCATTGGTTAAAAACCTAAGTGATGCAACTGTGATTGTTCCTTTAATAAAAGAGTATATGGAAGTTTCCATAAAGAATGATGACCAGATTGTTAAGTTAGCTGCTATCGTTCAACGAATGATGAAAGATGCTAACTCAGGTGATGATGGGGGATTGGGATTAACTGAAGATGAAAAAAGGCAATTGATGGAAAACGCAGAAGCCATCGATAAAGAAATTGAAGTTCTTTCATCTAATGAGGGAGATGAATAATGCCAGCTAAAGGAACGATAACAGTAGGTACTGTACAAAAAATAACCTTAAAAGATTCTGATGTAAATGAAGTATATGCAATTCAGTGCTTTAACCAAACTACAGTAAATCAACAAATTAAAGCATATCCATTTGATATGTCGTGTAGAAGGATTCCATTAATTGGTGAATCTGTTATATTAATTCAAGGTACTTCTGGTGAAGCTAAACCTGAGAAACGAAATTCCAATACAACATTTTATTATCTAAATCCGATATCAATACAGAAAAATCCTCACAACAACGCATTACCAACATCCAAAACATTACTCTCAGCAGTCGCAGGTGCCGCAAACTACGCAGCTGCAGCAGCGGGTGTTCCGGGTATTAGTGGTGGTGGTTCTTCATCCAAATTAGGAAAAGGATTTTCTGAAAGAACTGATGTAGGTTCATTACAACCATTTATTGGTGATGTAATGTTTGAAGGTAGATTCGGACATTCAATGAGATTTGGATATACACCTAATGGTGCTGATACAACTAAATCACCAAGTTGGAGTTCATCAACTGATAATGACCCAATCACAATTATATCAAATGGTAGAAAGAGTGGGGGTTCGTATAATAAATTTATTATAGAAGATGTAAATGATGACCTTTCATCTATATGGTTAGGTTCATCACAAAAAATAAAACTAACACCAGCTCAAACGGGTATCGGTGGAGCAGATAATCCATCATCATATGGTAAACCATCTATACTGATGAACTCAGATAGAATATTTTTAAACGCTAAAAACGAAAATGTTATAATAGCCGCAAAAAAAGATATTATAAATGCAACGCCAGGTTGGCAGATGGAAATGGATAAGTTGTTTACATTAGTAGAAAAATTAGCAAGTGAATTAAAAGATTTAACATCCGCAGCCGCAACATATGCGACTGGAGTAGGACCAACAGGCCCAGCTACTAATGCTGGAAAAGTTGCATCTATACTTAGTGATATACAAAAAATGAAACAATAATATGCCCGCACTTTGGCCCGTATTCATACCAACAGTAGGTGGTTACCTAAATTCATCCACAGAAGGAAAAACTCACGATGAAACAGCTGAGAAGATAGCATCAGAGTATCACAAAGCAGTAAAAACTTCTATGACAGTACTTCATGCAAATTTAGTATTAGTTCAAGCTCCATATGCCCCAATCAAATCGGCTATAAAAAAAACATTAGATGATATAAGAAAATCTGAGGGTAAACCAAAAATGTCACACTTTTCTGATTGGGCTAGTGCTACATCAAATTATTGGTTAGCAACTACAATGTCTCCGACACCATTTCATCCAATCAATATGGGATTATCGACTGGTACTGCAGGAATACCTGTTCCAATAACACATATTATAAATAATGGTGGGGTAATTCCTACACTTAAAGCAGGGTTATTAACAGCATTTACTCATCCACAATCTTCAGTACCATATGGAATTCCATTTGCTACTAAATTAGCAAATGCATTTACCTCACATTTAATGACAGTAGGTGGATTACAAACAGAATTTGTAACAGGCGGTTCACCCGTAACACCAGTTCCAATCGGGCCCATACCACAAACTTGGGTTGGATTGGTTTAATTTGATATAAAACGAAAGTTTTTAATATTTATATATAAAGTAGAAAATTATGAAAGCAAAAGAATTAGCACAATTATTAGAAGTAATCGTAAGAAAGGTAGTTCGTGAAGAACTAAAACCTATGCTTAAAGAGATGAAGAAATCTCAAAAACCGATTATAAAAGAAATCAAATCTAAAAAGGTTGAAGTAGACCCATTAGAACTTGATATGACGAAGATTCTAGCGATGGAAGATAATAAAAAAACATCAGAACCAAAATCATTTATTAAGAATCCAATGTTAAATGAGATGTTAAATGATGTAGCTGCTAGTGGTGAGTGGAGAAATATGGATGGAACATTCGATTCGAACCAAGCTCAATCATTTATACAAGGTGCAGCACCTACTCAAGATATCGATGGTAAGCCCGTTGATACATCTAATCCTGAAGTGGCTAATGTGATGGGTGCTATAACAAAAGATTATTCTCAATTGATGAAAGCGATTGATAAGAAAAAGGGAAGGTAATAGATGGCTAAGGAGAGAAAAGAATATTTCTACAATCCTATAGATTTCAAAAAGGATGTTGCCGTTGGTATAAAATTACCATTTGGGAAACCTAATGGGTTATTCACACAAAGTTATACAACAGAAGAGCAGGCAGTATCTAATTTAAAAAATCTATTATTGACTAGAAAAGGTGAAAGACCCTTCCAACCATTGTTTGGTTCGGATGTGTATTCTCAACTCTTTGAAAACATTGATATTAACTTAGAAGATAGGATTTCAGAAACTCTTTCAGAAGATATCAAATTTTGGTTACCTTATATAGTTATAGATAACATAGATATTGAAACAAACCCTGATAGAAATTTTGTAAGGATTCAATTAAGGTTCAGAGTTACAGAACAAGGTGCAAATAGGCAAATAATAGTATTTTATGATTCCGCTGGAACTACAATAGAATAGGTTTAAAGATATGGCAAATAAAAAGAAAACAGATTTAGTACAAAAGGATGTATCATTAATCGGTAGAGATTTTGGGGAATTTAGAAAAAACTTAGTTGAATTTTCTAAAAACTATTTCCCAAATACCTTCAATGATTTTAATGAATCATCTCCTGGTATGATGTTTATGGAAATGGCATCATATGTTGGTGATGTGTTATCATTCTATACAGATACACAATTAAGAGAATCATTATTAAGTACAGCCGAAGAAAATATAAACTTATTTAATATTGTAAATTCACTAGGATACAAACCCAAAAATATTATTCCATCATCGGTAACTATGGATGTATTCCAATTAGTACCAGCAACTGGGACTGGTGATAATGTAAAACCTGATTTTTCTTATGCTACAACCTTATCAGAAGGAATGATTGTAGGTTCTACTGATTTTTCAAATGTAGAATTTACTACTATATCATCAATTGATTTTTCATTCTCTTCATCGTTTGATGCAACCGAAGTATCAGTATATCAAATAGATGAGAACACAAACCTACCAGTTTACTATTTGTTAAAAAAGCAAGTTAAAGCAACGAGTGGTAGAGAAGAAACAAAAACATTTGATTTCGGTTCTCCAAAGATTTATGATAAAATAAAGATAGAAAAAGAAAATCTAATAAGAGTAAAAAACATTACAGACTCAGATGGTGATACTTGGACTAGAGTTCCTTACTTAGCACAAGATACTGTATTTGACCAAATAGATAACAATGAAGATAATTCAACATACCTACACCAATATAGTGGTGATACACCATACCTATTAGAACTTAACAGAGTTCCTAAAAGATACACAACCTCATTTGAAGATGATGGTATTCTTACTATAGGTTTTGGAGCAGGTATTTCATCTAATGCAGATGAAGAAATAATACCAAATCCTGATAACGTAGGTTCAGCACTTTATACAGAACATCAAAATTTAGATTCATCATTAGACCCATCTAATTTTTTATATACCAAAACATATGGTGTCGCTCCACAAAATACAACATTGACTGTTACCTATCTAATAGGTAATGGTATTGAAGATAATGTTCCAGCAAATGATTTAGTTAATGTTATATCAAGTACGACTACTTTTAAAAATGAAATAAATTTGAATAAAAACTTAGTTAAGTTTTGTAGACAATCTATAGCTTGTTCAAATCCAAATGCAGCTGTTGGTGGTAAAACAACAGAAACTAAAGAAGAAATTAGACAGAATGCTATGGCATTCTTCGCAGCTCAAAACAGAACTGTAACTAGAGAAGATTATGTAATGAGATGTTATGCACTACCACCACAATTTGGTTCAGTAGCTAAAGCATACTTAGTTCAAGATTATCAATTAGAAAATTCAAAAGTAGATGGACAATATATTAATACTGAAATACCAAACCCGTTAGCATTGAACTTATATACTTGTGGTTATGATAATCAGAAAAACTTAACGTCTTTAAACCCAGCAACAAAATATAATTTAAAAAACTATATATCATATCATAGATTATTAACTGATGCAGTTAATATTAAAGATGCACATATCGTAAACATAGGAGTTACGTTTGATATTATAGTTTTACCAGAATTTAACTCTAACGAAGTTCTGTTAAGAACCATTGATAGATTAAGAGATTATTTTAATATAGATAATTGGAGAATAAATGAACCAATTAACTTATCAAAAATTTATGTTGAAATTGATAAAGTAGATGGAGTACAAACTGTAGTAAGACCTGATAACGAAGGTAAGGGTGGTTTACAAATTAGTAATAAATTTAATGGAAACTATTCACCAAATAAATATAGTATAATTAACGCAACCAAAGGTGGTATAATATACCCACCTAAAGACCCATCTATATTTGAAGTGAAATTTCCAAACGCAGATATTAGAGGACAAGTTGTAACACAACAGTTCTAAACGAGGATATAGTATGATTTATAGAATATACGGACAAAAAGATACTACAATTTATGAGTTAAATACTCGTAAAGCTCAAAACACAGGTTTGGATGAGGTGTTAGAAATTACCAAGTTTTTTGATGAGGATACCAATTCAGTATTCGTAGGTAATAGTAGAATCTTAACTAAATTTGATTTATCAGAAATATCATCTTCTATTGTAGCGGGTGATATTCCCAATTCAGCACAATATCAATTAAACTTAATTTCTGCAAATGAAACTGAAGTTAAAAATGATTACACATTAGAAGTGTATCCTATCTCTCAAAGTTGGGGAGAAGGTTCGGGTCAATTTTTTGATAATCCAAAATCAATTGATGGTGGTACTTGGCAACATAGAGAAGGAAGTTCTTTGTGGGGTGTTTCATCTACGCAAGTTTTTAATGGTTTAGATATTGAGACAGCACCCAAAAAAGGTGTTATACTATATGAATCATTCGCTAACGGAACGGGTTCAGCTCACCTAACAGAATCTATTAATGATTTTAATGGTAACGAACCATCAGCAGTGATACAAAACGAAAAATTAATTATATCAGCATCTAACTTTGCTGGAACAACATTAGTATTCCCAGCGTATTTACAAACTGGTATCGATTATGGCATACAATTTCAAATAGACCCTGCATCATTTAATGATGTAGCATTTAGAATAAAAGACCCAAATGGTGTTTTAAAAACCGAAGGTGATTATACTGGTATGGTAGGTGCGATAACCGCATCATCAACACAATCATTTGATTTAACAGCAACAGCTACTGGAGACCATGAATTAAGATTTACTTTCTTTGATGGGAGTGGTGATGGTACAACTACAACAGGTTCATTTGATGAGGTATATGTTTATCAAAAAGCAGGTAACTTAATAGTATGGGATACGTTTACCCAAAACGAAGGTAATTTTAAATTAAGAAATAGAGTTAATCATACTACAAATGCAAACATCAGAATGTTTGCTTCACAATCTAAATTAAATTTATACGCAAAAGAAGGTGGGGCAGATGCACAATATTCGGTTGAACTACAATCAGGATTAAATTATCAATTATCATCTTCCTTAACACCGGGTGATTTTAATTCTATAGATTTTCAAATATATGATTCAGATGGATTAACATTTACGCAGGGGGTAACAAATCTCACATCATCATATTCATCAGCAGCAACACAATCAATATCATTCACTCCAGCTAAGACCGGAGATTTTATATTTGCATATACATATTTTAATACATCTTCTGCAGCACAAACAGGTTCTTTAGATGATTTTAAATTAACATTCTCAGGTTCATTAAGTACACGTCCAATCTCAGAAGCTGGTTGGATTAAGAATTCAGGTGGTGCTACTTGGTACACATCATCATTTAGTAATACTAAATATTCACAAACCTTTAACAACTCTACATCTGATTTAAAAGTTCCTGTAACTAACTATGTAAAAGATATGTTAGATAACAAAAGACCAAATGATGGATTTATTGTTAAACGTGCAACCTTAGAAGAAACAGGTTCAGTTAAATATGGTTCATCGAAATTCTTTTCTAATGATACACATACAATATATGTACCAACTTTAGAAGTGAAATGGGATGATTCTTCGTTTACGACAGGTTCGCTATCATCATTAACATCCAATGATATTACGTTATATATGAAGAACCTAAAAACAGAATATAAAGAATTATCAAGAGCTAAGTTAAGAGTTGTTGGTAGAGAAACATATCCTCAAAGAAGTTTTACCAATACGGCACCATACAACCAAATTAAATATCTCCCAGCAACTACTTATTACCAGGTTAGAGATGTAGAAACAAATTTAGTGTTGATTCCGTTTGATACAACTTATACAAAGGTTAGTTGTGATTCAACTGGAAACTTCTTTGATTTTAGATTTAATACATTACAACCTGAAAGATTTTATCAATTCGAATTTAGAGTTGACCGAAGTGGTGACCAACAATATTTCGACGGGTTCATATTTAAAGTGGTTAGATAATGGCAAAAATTAATATAACAGTAGAAAACCAAAAAGATTTTCGTAAAATAAAACGAAATAGTTCACAACAAATCGTGTCGTATGATTTACCCGAAGAGAATTCAGATATATCACTTCCAACTGAATATGGTTATAAAAGAATAGCAGCAACTATCAAACATTTTAACAGAGCTGAGTATCAACGTACTCTTCCAAGATTATCAAATGAATTAGTTAATGAACTACCCGATGGTTCAACTGAAATAATAAACAATAACTTTATATCAGAAAACAAATTATACGTTCGTGGTATTCCAATTACTGGCGTAGAGCCGGATAATTTTGTAGATGTGTTTAGTGGTAGATATGAAATAACAGAAGCAGCATCATCTTTCAGAACACCTCAAATTATTGATTACTCTAGAGGTGAAAAAGATGATTGGAAGTCTAAGGGGTATTCTTCACCTGATACCAATACACATATTATACCACCTGGTTACTTAAATGATAATATTAGAAAACGACCTGAGAAAGTACGAAAAGAAAAATGGGATAATATTAAGTTTGATAAAGCAGTAACAGGCCCACCATTGGAAGATGGTAAATATAGAATCACACAAGAACTTAAAGATAGTGGAAAAGATTTATATGTAAGATGTACTGTTGGGTTGATGAATGTAATAAATAAATACGCACCAAATATAGGTAATTCATATCCCGCAACCTATTATATGAGATTAAAACACTTCTTACCACCATATGGCGGTAATCAAGATATCAGAAATAGAACTGAAAAAACTAAGAGTGTTGAGATGTGGACATGGCCGTATCAGTCAGTAGAAACAAGAATCACAAATGCAGAAATGAAAGTTGGCGCATTAGTATATGCTGAACATTATACTAGTACTGGTTACTCAGGATTTTGTCTAATGGGAAATAAATCTATATTTGAATTTGAAGCAGTAGACCCTTTAGATAATTTTAACTGGCCAGCAAACGAAAATGATGAAAATGATGGACAATCATCTTCTAATACTATCGAAGATTCTGCAAGAGAAAATACTAATGAAGCTTCTCCAACAAGATAATAAAGGATGAATAAATGGCAATAGATAGATTTCAAAATCCCGATATATTAGTATCTTCAAAGGTACCTGTTGAGAATGTCCAAGTATATTCATTACAAGATTTTTCTAATTTGGGTTTTCAAGAAATTGAATTACAAGAAATGCATCTAAACAATGGTAGGTTAGTTGAACAACATATTTACTCAGCAGATAAGTTAGTTCACTCATCTCAAGGTCTTGATAAAGTTATAGATTATAGTGTAAATGATGAAGAGGGTGAAACACCTACTTCCATAATGATACGACCTGAAGTGGATGTTAGAATGGCCGGATTAGATTCTGGATATTATAGTTTAGTTTATAACTTTCAAAAACCTTTGAGTGGAACTCTTAAAGTTAAAAATATAAATGCAGATTTAACTGAGATAGAATTAGAAGGTAACCTTCAAGAACTTTTTGAAAGGCTTGAGGCCAATCAACAATATAATGCCGAAACAAATTTGTGCTTAAACTTTGAAAATAATAATATAGCAACAATAATAGATTATTCTTTTGCAAATAATCCCAGAGTAGGTGAAGAAACAATAAACCTTGATTTTCCTAGGTCATCACAACCACTTAGGGGTGAAGATAAAACTACATTCTTTGCTCCAATAGAAGAAGCTTCGGGTGAGAATTTTTGGGTTGAGTTTTATCTTCAGAAACAATTAAACTCATACAACAGACTAGTCTATAGAACTACAGGTAGAACTGCTAAATTTGAATTAGATACTTCCTCAACAACATCTTTACCAATATGGGTTCAAGAGACTGATGGTAATGATGAACCAATATATTATACAGAAGATGATACTGATGGGTATGTATATCCAATGCCTGAGAATGCAGAGTTTTATGATAACCCACCAGTAAATTCCTTCACTAGAGGCCGTTCAAATGTTTCAACATTTGCAAGAATTAGATATTTTAATAATTCATTAGTAGATGCAGAAAACATATCCAATGTAGTAATTAAATTATACAAACCATTAGCTGATGGATTATCTCCACTTGATTGTAGAATTGACCAAGTGGTAAGAGATTCCTATATTGAAAGAGTTTTATTATATGATTTAGATACACCAGATGAACAACCATACTTCTCATCAGCAAACTTTAAGATTGATATGGGTAACTATGGTAAATCTCAAGGTACTGATTTAAAAAGTTGGAATGATTTATTAGATACTAATCTTTCAACATCACAACAAATAATTGATAAATATATTAGTGGTTCATTTGGTAGTGTAAATCTTAATTTAGATTACACATACTTTGGTAATTTTGTAAAATATTCATCGGCTGTAGAAAGAGTAAATAATTTCAAATATAAATTAGAACTTATAGAATCTTTTAACTCTAGAATAAATACATTAGAATCCGTAAGTGGTTCGGATGCATCAACCAACATATCACAATCTATAGCAAGAAGAGATAATGTTGTAAGTGGTATGGATGGATGGGAACGATGGATGTATTCAGAATCAAGTGGTTCTTTATACACACATTATAGTTCATCAAATTATCCAATAGAACCTTGGCCTAAAGTAAGTACATATCCAAATGTTAATTATAGTGTAACATCATCTGAAGCAATACGTGCTTATAATGGATTAATTGATTCCGCTAGTATTCACGACGCAATGAATGATGCTAGATTAACAAAAGTTGTTCCTGCATCAATAGTTGAGGACCCGTTAAACAAAGAATACGTTTTATTTGTAGATATGATTGGACATCACTTTGATATAACTTGGTCTTATATAAACGCATTAACAACCATAAACGAAAGGGAAGAACATCCTTATGATGGTATGCCAAACGAACTTCTTTACGATGTAGCAAAATCAATGGGATGGAAACTAACACATGGAAAAGATACATCTAACCTTTGGGAGTTTGGATTAGGAACGGATAAATTCGGTAACGTACCAAATAGTGGTTCACTTCCATCTAAATCACATGAACAGATTAATAATGAGGTTTGGCGAAGAATTGTAAATAACATCCCATATCTCTTAAAAACAAAAGGTTCAGCAAGAGCCGTTAAAGCATTAATAGCTACATATGGTATTCCTCAAACATTCTTATCAATCAGAGAATATGGTGGGCCTGTAATTAAAAGTAATGTAAGACATTATTGGGAACATGATAGATTTGTCTACCATTTAAGAATGGATAAGAATAATTATATTACAGTTCCTTGGGATAAGGTTACTGATATAGACCCAGTAACATATAAAGTTAATGACCCAAATCCTTTAGATGTTATAGAAATGCAAGTTCAACAAAATATGAATAGGCATACTGGTATAATCAGAAAAGGAAAAGAATTCGCAGTAGTTTATGAATCACTTAACCCTAATGATACTAAACAAACTAGGGGTAACATACACTTTTATCTAAGTGGGAGTAAAGGATATAAATCATCATCTATAGATAATGTGAATATATTTGATTCTCTTATGGGTACATTATTAATTGAAAGAGAAAATTCAGTTGATGATATAACAAAAGATAATGTATATAAGCTACAATATAGAAAAAATAAAAAAGATAGAATCACTGTAAGTAAATCAGCTAGTATATCAATCAATGGTTCATCTGAATCATCATATAACCAATCTTGGGTAGATAAAGGTACTGTTGAATTTGGTAATTCATTTGGAACAATTAGTGGAGCTCCTGCATTATGGGGGAGTGCAACACCTATGAGTGGTTCTATTCAAGAAATTAGATATTGGGCTGAAACTTTAAAGGATATTGTTATTGATGAACATACATTATCAAGAGAATCATATCATGGTAATGCGGTTACCTCATCTTACTTTGATTTAAAGTTTAGATTTATTCCTGATTCTAATTTAAAAACAATTAACAATCCTGATTCACACGCATCACAACATCCGAATCAAAAAATATTTAAAACAGAAGCTAATGTTATACTTTCAGCATCATTATTTAATTTTGAAAATGATGATTTAATTGGTGTAACGGAAGAATATTATACAAAAGTTCCTTCAGCTGGAGCTAACAATATTATGAATAATAAAGTTAGAGTTGAAGAGAACCCATTAACAGGTGTTTTAAATACAGATAATAAAGTAGAAAAATCTCAATACGATTCGGCACCAGTTGATTCAAATGTGTTAGGAGTTTACTTGGCGGCTACTAAAATGTATAACGATGATATCATAAATCATACAGGATATTTTGATATAGATGATTATATTGGAGACCCAGACCAAAGAGCCGGATATACAGAACAAAACGAACAATTAGATTATGTTCGTAGACAAGTATTTAAAAAATACTCAAACAAAAATCTTATAAACAATACTATAGATATTCTTGCTAAATATGATATGTCTGTGTTTGAGCAGATTAGACAAACAGTGCCAGCTAGAGTTGATTACAACTCGGGTATATTAATTGAACCACATATTTTAGAAAGACCTAAAGCTAAATCATTAACAAAGGTAACTCAGACTAGACCTATGTATGATGTAACTATAAAGGCAATAGATAGACCTGTATCAGCATCAAAACATGATTATGAAACTGAAGTTACAAATTCTTATGATATAAGCGCTGACCACATATTATATGAAGCATCCATTTCTGAATCTAAGTATTCAGTAAACGCAGAACATATATTATATGAAGGTAATTCTATAGAACCACTTAAAAGGCTTATTATCACATCACAAAAAGATGATGTTGAAGATGTTGGAAACCCACAAATAGGTGATATGTATGCTGCATCTAAATACAAATATGTAATACCTGTCTACAAAGCAGGGGCAGATGTTGGGTATGGTTTAAATTGGAATACTGGTTCTAATGGTAGTTGGAATTATAATCCAATCGGAACAAACGTAAAAGATAGTAGAGAAGCACAATACGCAAGAACTATAAAGTTATTTTATAGCAATGAACTATCAGCATCACTAAACCTTCCTAATTCTTCATCCTTAGTTCCAGCTCAAGTAGGAACGGATGAACTACCATTAGCAGTAGAAAATTTAAGATACTTAGGGTGTAAGGTTAGTTCAGATTCACTAACAACAAATTCTACCCAAACTCCAGATGGTAAACCTGTTATAGAAATATTTAAAGCTGACCCTAATGTATTATTATATACATCCGAAACGGCAGCTGAAGGAAATTTAGATGTAGATTCTGCAACTGGATTAGGTACATTAGATATAAAAGATTTAGTAATTGATGATGATTTATATTGGAAAAGGTTAAAAGAATATCGAAGAGAACTTAGAGAGTTTAGACGTAAACTTGAAAAACTAATTGCAATAGAAGATGCTAGGTCTGATGAGTTTGATTTAAGATACAAAAAAGAATTACTACTTCGTGAATCAGAAATAAAACGAAGAAAAGAATTTGATATTAAAAATGGTTCACCTGAGAATTTTAGAGGATAAGTAATGGCAAGAAAAAATATAAAATTTAGAGATAGAAGAAGTACTGGTAGTAGATTAAATAAATTAATCGAAAACAGAATGAACGAGCGTATATCTAAACCATTAACTAAAAATCCAAATCGGAAAGTTGATAAAGCTACTAAGATTGAAAAAATAATAAAAGAACCTGAGGTTTTAGTAAAAACAGGCAAACCTTTAGAAGATAATATAGTAATTACTAAAGAGGATAAAGCAACAGATGCTGAGTTAGTTAACTTAGTAAAAGTAGGACCAACATTGGGTGAAACCACTAAGGATATTGTAGATGCTATATTAAATCCAGAGGTTGCTGATATTATTTCAGATGAAGTACTAGATACTAAAGATTATGATGATGAAGATAAACGTAGAATTTATATAGAAGAAATTGAACGTAGACAGATTGAAGATGAACGATTTAAAAAGATTCAAGAAGCATTTAATGATGAAATCGAAAGAAGGGAAGCATTCAGAATAGAACTAAAACAAATGAAGTTAGATTTTGAATTATATCTAAAAGAAAAATATCCTGATATCGTTGGAGAGAAAAGCATAAAAGATGGGGATATTGAAAAGAAAAAAGAAGAAGCGATAAGACTTAAAGAAGATGCACTAAGAAAGCAAAAAATTCTAAAACAAAGAATGATTAAACGTGTTGAAGAAGAAAAGTTACGAAAGAAAAAAGAACTTAAAATGCTTACAAGTACAAAAACTGAAAAAAATGTTTCAACTTTTTTAGAAGAAGAGATAATTATAGAACAACAGGTGAAGAAACAAAAGAATCCTGAATTAGATGGGTTGAATGAAGTAGAGAGAACTATTAAAGAGGTAAAACTACTATGTGACCAATTAGGTAGAGCAATTGTACCTCATAGGGATATAGTTGATAACGATGAATCAGATTTTGATTCAGATACCTCAACTAAATCAACTGATATACTAATCAAACCATCACAAAAATCTCCGTTTGAAAATTATGAAGAAAAGCGAGAGGTTTTAGAAGTATTAAGAAAATCTTTAGGTAAAGAAAACACCGAAGAAGATTTATGTGTAAAGTATGATAAAGAAGATAGAAATAACTATAGAAAATAGAAAATATGAAAAGTTAGTGTAAAAACTTTTTTTTTAATATTTATATAAGAAAACAAATTGTAAAAGGGTATAACAAATGGGATATTTAGATAATTCATCAATAACAGTAGACGCTATTCTAACCAAGAAAGGTAGAGAGTTATTGGCAAAAGGTAGAGACTTCTTTGTAATCAGTCAATTCGCATTGGCAGATGATGAAGTTGATTACGAACTATGGAATCCAGCACATCCGCTAGGTTCAGACTATTATGGAATCATAATTGAAAACATGCCGATAGTAGAGGCAGTAACAGATGAGAATTACTCATTAAGATATAAGTTGTTAACACTTCCGAAGAACACAATCAGAATTCCTATAATTCAATCTAACCCAAGTTCAATTAGTTTAGAAGAAGGTGGTCAAACACAAACTGTAACATTATCTACTAAAAATGGTGGTAATGATACATTAGGATTTACCGTTACGTTACTTAACTCAGATGCAGCTTCAATAACTGGTGATGGTAGTGGAATCGCAAACAATTCAGATACTGTTGGCGCAAATGAAGATAGAAGAAGTGTAACAGTTAGTACAAATAGTACATTTACAATTACAACTAAGGTATTAGCAGACAACACAGATATCTCAACAAAAATATTTGTTATCGGAAATGAAACAGGTGGTAGAACAGAAATTGATTTAACTGTAACTAACAATCCTGATATTTCAGTAGGTAATACATTGGATTCAAAATTATAAAGAAATAGGGAAAAGATATGGCAATTTTACCAGCAGGTTCGTTTAATACATCAAAAAGAGTTTATACAGCATTAAAAGTAGGTGATGTAGTAGAAGGCGGTGTAGAAAAAGTGACTAGAGGATTATGGAGTGGTAACGTAGGTACGTTAACTACATTTCACACATCATCAGCACAATCAGATTTACAGAAACAATACTATTATGAAATTTTTGATGGTATCTCAACATCAGCTACATCTGAATCACAATTTTCAGTAACATACGGACACAATCAAGGTAGTGGTTCATTAGGACAGAATGAAGATTCTCCATCTAATGCTATCTATTCTCAATACGCACAAATCCTACTTCCAGATAATCAGAGAGTATTTAAGTTTAACAATACATCAACTCAACAGATTTACGCAATCAACCTCAACAGAGCTAGATTGAAAGATAGATTAGACCCTGGTAACTTTGAACTTCATTTAGCTAAACTTACTGGAGCAGCAACTCCAGCAATACATGGGGATAACTTAGTAATCTCATTAATTGATAATAGTGGGGATACTCAACAAGCAGCAACACAA
>VMHT01207772.1_pt1 | contig 16739 bp, 17 predicted proteins | sample 4693611 | NCBI WGS metagenome assembly VMHT01 (sample SAMN12280063, study PRJNA550983) | marine metagenome | isolation source: seawater sampled from same location over 5 years 0.02-0.2 micron viral filtrate | place: USA: collected off the coast of southern California halfway between the port... ...
TTATATTTAATATTATTCATATGGTCTTTCTGATACTAGCATTCTGTAAATAAATGCTTCTTTATCATTCCCGCCTTATCTGCTTTGCTATATCAAAGCCTGCTGTACCCTACCAAGGCTTTCTTAATACCAGGGCCATCTTCCCATGCTAAATCAACAGCCGCGGTACCCGCCAAACCTGCTCTACTCAAATCTGGGCTCCTAACGCTCATTGCTCATTACTCATTGCTCATTGCTCATTGCTCATTGCTCAGTATCCATCGAATAGCCCCCACAGAAGATGTGACTTTTACTATCCACGAGCTAATATCTGCAAAAATGCCGTGCTATGTTTATTTTTATTTGGTTCATATAATCACTTTAACCAGATTTTCTATAGTAAGAGATAGTTGAATACCCTCTTATAGAAATGATTAATAAAAAATCTCATGTGACTTTAAAGAGCTTGAATTTATAAATCCTCTAAAACCTGGCCTTAATTCCTGATAAGTTCTGCTTTAGAATAAACAGTATTGAGCAGTTGAAAACTGTACATAAAGCCGGTTTGTATCATTATAAATCTCAATGGGCCTGATATGCTCTGATAGCGGTATAGGTCATGCTCAGCGCACAAAGAAAATGGTGTGCTGGAGACAGTTAAACCGGGCAGGTGCTATCAACCTCGCCAGCAGAGACCGGAGGCCTGACTCGCGTTCCTGGCTGGCCTTGAATAAGTCGATATATGCCTTTGGATATGTGCTTCTAAACGCTAGTGAATAATGGTGTTTAATAGGATATTGCGCATCAACAACGCATTTTTCTCAATTTAGACGGCCTCAATTTTGGTGAAGAGTAAAACCCAAACATCCCAGGGTGGTGCACTCTTATTTCAGCGTTGAGCGAAGAGTCTGTTAGCTATCCTAGAATTGAATTACAGGGCCTGCAGATGCAAAAAATTGTAATCCCTTTTCTATTTCCGGCGGTGTATTACTGCCCGCTTATCCACACACCTGGTTCTATGGGAAATAGCTACATATCTAACCGCTTAGCTGGCTATCCGCTTAGCTGGTGAGGTCGGATTAAAATCCGTTTTGAGAATTGCTGTCTTATTTAAAAAGGTTACCGGCCTGGCGTTTTTTGCCTGGCGGCGTGATTTGTCTGAGATATCTAACGCCAGGCCAGGGGTGCCCGCAAACCTATAGCAGCGCACTCTGCCTGAGGATAGTTGATAAGATACATGCTCTGGTACTTTTATAAGTATTTATATAGTTTTTTTTCCGGTACCTCGTCATCTTCTTCTCAGCGCCAACGTGCAGCAATGCCCAATGGGTAAAGTCACCACTGCAGATCTGCATGACGGCAGCTTACATCTGAGGAATTTCTGCCTAAAGCAGCGGGTGAGCCAGTTTCTACGCTGGGGGGGTTAGTCTGTGCATGCATCAAACACCCCCCATTTAATGGCGACGCCAATAAGCGTCTCATCAAAACGAGCCTGCCTCAAGATAAGTGCAGGTTGTAGCTAGTACATCCCGCCATTAACGCTTATTACCTGACGGGAAATATAACGGGCTTCGTCGGAGACCAGAAAGCCGATGGTATTGGCCACATCTTCTACATCGCCAAACGTCCCCAGCGGGATCATCTTTTTGGCTTCATCGGCGACAGCACCTTCAATCATACCGGTTTCAATAACCCCTGGCGCCACACAATTTACCGTAATTTTTCGTTTGCCTAATTCGATAGCCAACGCTTTGGTGGCACCAATAATTCCGGCTTTAGAGGCGCTGTAATTGGTTTGTCCACGGTTACCCATTAACCCCGATACCGAGGACAACGTGACGATCCGGCCGCCCTGACGAAGTCGAATCATAGGCATAATGACTGGGTGCAGCACATTGTAAAAACCATCCAGATTAGTATGCACAACCCCATCCCATTCTTCGCCGGTCATGGCCGGAAACGCATTGTCGCGTGTCACTCCGGCGTTACAAATCACACCGTAATAGGCGCCGTTGTGCTCAATATCGGCTTCGATAGCAGCGCGGGTTGCCTCTCGGTCAGCAATATCGAATTGCAACGCTAGCGCACTGCCGCCGTCCGCCTGAATATCTTTTACGATCTTATCCGCGGCCTCTTTACCGCTGCGATAATGTACTGCTACCGCAAAGCCCTGAGACGCCATTTTATAAGCAGTCGCTTTTCCGATACCGCCACTTGCGCCGGTGACGAGAACTCTTTTTTGGTCGGACATATCATTCCTATCTTTGTGGTTCCGGCTCACCGTTAAACAGGCTTATTGCCGCGATAAAATTAATGGTGTTACCAATCAAGATGATACTACCAAAGGCCTGGACTACCGGCATTTCGCTGAACGCAAGTAAGCCGAAAGAAAGCAGGCTGGTGATGGCTGACAACAGTATGGCTTGCCGCGTCACCTCCGGGTTAGCTGACACTTCCCGGGCAAAGATGATGTAATCCATTCCAAGCCCTAGTACTAAAAACAGCGCCATAATATGAAAAACACTTAAAGCCTGGCCGGTTACTGCAACCAACGCGATGGCAATCAAACTGGCTGAGGCTGGGATAAGAAGCATAAGGGCAGCACCGGCCCGTCGATACCACAGGCTGAGTAATAGCCCCACCAGCCCGTAAGCCACCAGCAGCAAGATAACTCCGGTTTGTCGCTGATCTTTGAGGGCCAGAGTGGCATTTTCCAGGGTATTAACATACTCAATGCCAGGAATGGCGCTCGCAGCGGCGGCAAGTGCCGCTAAATCACTGTTTTTGCGAATTAATGCAAAGCTGTAAATTTGCCCGTCCTGTTCGGTCCACAAAGGCGGCATAGCGTCCACCTGCTCTGCCAGACCGGAAAAATGCACCACTTTACCCGCAGCGGCTGTATAAGCCGCTTTAACCGGGGCCACGGAGGCATCTGGCAGACCCAGTTTTGAAGCAAACAGGTCCAGGGCGCCGCCCTCGGCATACAATTTTTTCTGTAAAGCGTAGTGACGGGCCTGAGCCTCAGGCGAGTCGAGCCAGTCTGCCACACTGGCCACCGCATCGCGGGTCACGCCAGGAAAGGCATACAGTTTGTCCAATGCATCAAATAATTGCTGAGGTTGCTGACCACGAATCAGCAAATACCGGCCGGGTTCGTATACCTCTGTGTGAGATGAAACCGCTTTTTCCTGCTCAATTAAGGCCGGCGACACATGAAAAAAGCGTCTGGGGTCGTCGTTAACCTGGACCTGGCCGGTCAACAGGTAGACCACGCCTATCCCTGCTGCCGCCAGTCCTGCAAAGGCTAATGCTCGGGGGCGTCGGCCAAACACACGCTGACACCCGAGAATCAGGGTTTTCAGTGTGGCTTGTCTTGCCTTTATAGGACGACGTACCACCAGCGGCCCAAGTAACATCACACTGAGCCAGGCCATAACCAGTCCGGAGCAGGAAAACAGCGCGATTTTCTTAAGAATGGTGAGCTCAGCCAGGCTTAAGGCTCCGTATCCCACCAGGGAGGTGATGACGCTCAGTAGCATGGCGCGAAACAACACCCCTTCCTGCTGACCCTTACCGGCTGGAGGTGTCTTTTTGCCTGACAAAAAGTGATAAAAGTAATGCAGCGAATAATCCACCACAATGCCAATCAGGCTGGCCCCGAACACGATAGTAAGTATGTGCACCGACCCGTATAGCCACAGGCTGGCCGCTATGCCAAAACCAACCCCGGCGGCAATAGAACCCAGGGATAACAATAGCGGTAACAAAGAACGGAAGACCAGCAGCATCAGCACCAGTACCCCGGCTATGGATCCAATAGCGATGAGCTGAATATCGGCTTTGGCTGACTGAGCAGAGTCAACAGCAAAAAAGAACATACCGGAGTGCAGCGCAGAAACTTCAAAATCCTGGCGGATACGTTGCTCTATTGTCTGTATTTTTTCATACAGGCTGAGCTGCTCTGCCATACCGGAAGGATAATCGCGGAACTTTACCGGAAACGAGATAACCGTGTTGCTGCTTTTGCTGCCGGCGACGGTGGTTTGCAGATTATCGGAGACCCCAAGCAAATAATCTGAAAACCAGCCCAGCGGATCTTCTTCAAATGGGATCAGCCTGACCCCATCGCCCAGCTGATACAGTTTTCGCTGCGCGGTGTTCGCCAGTTGTTCGGCGCTTTTACTTTCCAGTGCCTGCCGCTGAGTCTCAGACAGAAAATTGAACCGATAGGGGCTGATTGCCGGCAGGTAAGCTTTTAACAGACCCTGGTCGGTAACCACCGCCATCTCCGGCTCGTCTTCAAAGGCCGACTGCAGTGCTTTTGCAGCCCGCTGGGTAGTGCGCTTCTGCGCCCCTTCTACTACCACCATAAAGCGCTGACTGATATCGTCAGTAAGACTGTTCAGAGCGTATTGCAGACCTGGGGCCCGGGCTTTTTCAGGATTCAGATCATTGATATTGGTATCAATCTGAATCGTTTGAGGCTTAACCGTGGCAAACAATACACCAGCCACAAGGGTGAGAACAAAACACAGCCGAAGAGCCAACATCATAAGCAAAAATCAGAATGCGTCATAGCGTGATGGTGAGCGCAGCACCCGACACCAGTCTTTCTTATCCGAATACATTTCCAGACACTGTTCATAGGCTTTGCGCATCCCTTCGATATCGTATTTCTGGATCTGCTCAATCGCTACCTGAGTTTCCTGACCCGTCGCATCAGTAACCTTAATGTTCACGGTTGGCGGTGTGGAGGTATCGTCGGCCTTGCTGATGCGAATGGCTTGCAGCCCTTTTTGCATGGTCTCGCTCTCGGGCAGCAATAATATGCTGCCGTTGTCTTCCTGGCTGACTGTGAATTCTTGCGTAAAGTAGCTGGTTTCACCTTGTAAAAGAGGCACAAAGATATTCGACATAACGTACCGCGCCACGCCGCTAAGAGGGGTAAGCGTACCATCATCTTCTGCTTTGAAATTATTGGTACTGTTAACATACAGTACAGCCTCGCTGAACGGCTCACTGGTATGCCAGACCAGCCCTAAATCGCAGGCGTAGAAAAAGTCTCCGGCTGACTTCAAAGGAGCAGGCACGCCACTAATGGCTTTTTGCTGACTAAATAAGCCGGAAAAAGAGCAGTTTGACGGGAAGATAGCGGATAACAGCGACGCTTCAGCTTTTTCGTCCTGCGCTGCTACAGCGACAGTACTTCCCACTCCTGTGAACATCCATACAACGGCTAACCATTTCAAAGACACGTTTTTCATTTTTTATCTATCCATGCAGTCACCGCATCAGTAAGAAACGCCGGTGATTCATATTGTGTGATTTGTTCGGGCATAGCCACCGCGAACTGCGTGGTTTTGCCTTTGGTAAACACCTCGCCCGAATCGCGGTCTTTAATAGCATAATTGATCTTAAGGCGATTTTCCCACTCGGTCACCCATGACTCTACCACCACTTTTTGTTCAAACAGCAGCGGCTTTATATATTTAATCTGGATGTCTACGATGGGGAAAAAATACCCCTCCTGCTCCATCACGCTATAAGGGCAACCGATGTCAGATAACAGCGCACAGCGGGCCATTTCCAGATATTTAGGATAATTTCCGTGCCATACCACCCGGTATGCATCCACATCGAAAAAAGGAATGTCGATATTAAGATAGTGTTTTTTCATCAGCGGTACGCTTTTGCAAAGAGTTTACCAAATACCCCTACCCTACTATGAGAAGGTGTTATCTGCCTAAACTGAAAAGAAGATAGAGTGTTTACACGAGACTTTTTCATCGCTACCAGCAAAGCGTCAGAACCTATACTGTGGGCCTCAAGGCTTTTATAAAAACGCGCTTCAGGCCAATTCCCCACTGGTTTTGGCGTAGGCTTGAACGCGGCACGCCGACGTTGGTATTCGGCATGCATTATGTGGTTCCTTCAGTCGTTTCGAACGCGGCTGATAAGCCCCGGGTATACTCTGACAGCTGCTGTTTATAATAGTTTTCCAAAAACTCAGTCAGATGCCGGTATTGCTTAGGGCGCGGCAGTGTAGTGTCGATACAATCACTTGCTATCAGTGGCTCGCCTGAACGTAAGACAAAATTGAGGCCGCCTGCGGGAATATCATACCACTTATCCCCTTTTTTCAGGCCCCGGGGACAGCACTCAATGATCACAGGCAGGATAGCCGCGCCACTGGCTACAGCGATATTCGCTGCGCCGCGCCGAAAGCGTACAATATTATCGTCTTTTGTACGGGTGCCTTCCGGAAAAATCAGGATATTGTCGCCGGCCCGAAGCCTGGCATCGGCGACCGGTAAAAAATGCTCAGCATGATTGGGAATAAAGCCTGCCTGGCGCACCACCGGGCCAATAAAAAAATTATCCCAGATAGCGCTTTTTACAATACAGCAAATTTGTTTATTCACCGCCAACAGCAGTACCACATCAATCAATGATGGATGGTTCGCCGTAATGATATGCCCTGTCCGCCCAGCTCGTAGCGACGAGATATCAAAGTGATAGCGAATGAGTCCAAAAAAGCGCAGGGTGCGGATAAACGTCAGACACCCTTTGTGGATGCACCAGCGAATCATGTGTTGTTTTTTCGCCGGCGAGATGGCGCTAATCGGGCTCATTAACCGAAACGTAGCGCCGATAAGCAACGCGACCACACCAAAAAACGCATAACTGACGCCGGCACACGCTATTTGGCGGGTTTTATACAGACTCGCAAGTCGCCTTGTGGCGGTCGTATGGTTAAACACGCTCCCGGTGTCAGGCACAGAAACCTTCTATCTCTACCAACAAGTCTTTGCGACAAATATCCGCAAGGGTGTAGACAGCCTCAACCTGTGGGTAGTGCGTTTTCAGCCAGGTACTCACATAATCAACATGCCGGGAAAAACGAATGTACACTTTGATCGCGGCCAGCTCACACCCCTGTGGGTTCGCGGTCTCAAGTAAATGATGGATATTGTCCATGGTCACATTAAGCTGCTTTTCTATATCGCCGTCGCCCAGCGTCTGGTGGCCTGTAATACTGGCCGTACCGGAGATAAAAAGACGATGGCAGCTATCAAAGCTCAGTGCGGTAGCCCGGGCAAAGGAGGGACTTGAAATTCCATACTGCCGGGGATATTCGTAAGCATTCACCTGATGCTGGTTATTAAAATGCCGGGGTTCAACCTTGCTGGCAAAGACATAAAACACGGCGCAATCGGTATGATGGCCCAGGGCGGAGGCCGCTGGAAACGCCTCTGGTGCCACGCGTTTGGCCTCAAAGGCATTTAACCGACCGGTGCAAAACTTTTTGTAGACTTCGTCATCACCGTCACCTGCATTGATAGCGGGCAGGTAATTCCAAAAGCGAAAAGGATGGGAAAAGCCGTGCTCATCAAGCACCGTCAGCATCGCTTCATACGCATCACGGGTGTTTTGCTCGATACTCTGGCATTCATCTTTAGTTAACCAGCGTGCCACACAGATAATATCCTGGGTTTTAGACCAGTCGCAATTACGTGACCGGCCCCGGACAACGGGGGCATTTACTGTCCAAACCTCATTTACCGGTTTGGCACTGGCTTCCTCCAGTCCGGTGGCCACTAAGCCGCTGCCAAATGCTTCACATTGAACATTTAATGGCATAACCGCCAGCGTATTTTCACGTGACAATAATTCTGGGGCAGACGTAGAACAAAAATGCTGTTTTAACATAAGACAACTGAGTGTGATGCGATTTTAGAAAAGAATGAAGCTGAAATCAGGTGAGATAACCAATAGGACCAAGCCCCTGGTAACACCTGGCTGCCGGGTATTGCAGCACACTGATTTTTCACAAAGCCATTCTGAGGCACAATATTAGTTTTTAAACTGGCGGTAGTTTAAACTAGCGAAAATTGAAAATAAAGCGAATGGCTTTTTCCGGCGGCCCACGCTGGCTAGCATTTGCGAATATCTGTAAATGACACTCTTAATGCCAAACACATTCCCCTTAATAACACGAGAGCCTGAAGATGCCATTGCCTTTCTCACCCAGCCGGTGACACAAATCGGACTGGCTGCAGGCACCATCTCGGCCCGGCAGTTTATCAGACACGTAAAACACGTTTCTGAGGCATTGCCTCCTTATCAACATGCCATCAACCTGTGCGAGAACCGCTATCTGTTTCTGGTAGGATTTTGTGCAGCGATTCTGCGAGGCATAACAACTTTATTGCCGCCCAATCATAATCCGGCGACCCAGGAGCAACTTGATCAGGAATACGGCGGATGCTTTATCATTCACGATGGTATCGAGATCAGTGCGCAGCTGCCTGCTTTTAATCTGCTTTCGGTTACCACTGATAGCGCCGGCGATGGCACCAATGACCGCGATGAAACGGTGCCTGCTATTCAGGATGAACTGCTTGCGTGCATCAGCTTTACCTCCGGGTCCACCGGCAAATCCAAACCTAACCTGAAGTATTGGCGCACCCTGCATCGCAGCAGTTTCATCAATTACAGATTCATGATCCCTGATGGGGATGAGACCCTTTATCAACTGGCCACCATGCCGGCGCAACATATGTGGGGACTGGAAACCTCCGCTTTACTGCCGCTGTTCAGCAAGGTGTGCATGAGTGATGCAAAGCCGCTGTTCCCGCAGGATATTATTGATACCTTTGCCGCGTTGCCCTCGCCTAGACAGCTGGTTTCTACCCCGGTGCATCTACGTGCACTGTGTGCCGGAATGTCAGCCCCCCTGGCCGCGCACTCGGTTCTTTGTGCTACCTCCCCTCTCACCATCGAACTGGCGCAGGAAGCTGAACAAAAGTTTATGGCCCCACTGCGGGAGGTGTACGGCTGCAGCGAAGTGGGCTCCATGGCCGTAAGAAGAACCACGCAGGAAAAAGCCTGGCAGAAATTTGAAGGGATACACTTTACTCAGCAAGGCGATACCACTTTGGCCAGTGCCGAACATTTGCCCGAAACTATCGCTTTGCAAGACTTTATCACCTTTCACGCTCCCCACCGGTTTGTGCTTTCTGGCAGAGCGTCCGATTTGGTAAAAATAGCGGGTAAACGAGGCTCGTTATTCGACATCAATCAAACCCTGCTCACCTTTGAAGGTCTGGAAGATGGCATTGTCATACTTCCGGCTGCTTCCACACGGGTGACCCGGCTGGTGGCCATAGTAGCCTTAAAGCCCGGCATAGAAAAAGCCGCACTTATGAAGTTTTTACAGGCGAATCTGGACAGCGCCTTTGTTCCAAGGCCGGTTTACGTGGTAGATGCTTTGCCCCGGGAACCAAATGGTAAGTTACTGAGAAAAAACATTGATGCGTTACACGCCTCGCTGAAAAAGAAGCGCGATAAGCAGGTTTCCAAAAACGATACCGAAAGGGGCTGATGCCCTGCCCATTGCGGGCCGGATAAAAGCGCGCGACGGGCCACCACCGGGTAAAATTCGGCGATTAAGGGCTCGTCTATACGCCTGCCACATCAAGGGTCGCGCTGATAGTTACAGGGTCTGAGGACGACGTAACAACCTCGCCGGGAGTGTGATATTTTGTTGTGATTGTGGTTTGGCGATTGCGGTTTTACTACTTCGGTATTCGGGTCGCTCCGTATTTACCACATTATTAAGCGGCGGCTTTTACACTACCCTGATTGGTTAAATCGGCCGGCGCAGAACCGACAAACTTGCCGTGGCCAGACACAGCGGTTCACTTGCGCTTTCAGGCTCTGTCTCAATAGAGCAGGTAAAGGTGGCAAGTCCATCCCCTACCAGCGCTTGTTCCTCACAAAAAACTCTGTAGCGACCTGGCACAAAATAGTCGCAGCTGGTCTTAAAGGTTCGTGTACCAAGTAAAAACCCCAGATGCGGCCCAACCGTGCCTAACTCCTGCTGATGACCGGCAATAAGCGCCGCTGTCTGGCCCATATATTCAAGGCCAATCCACGCCGGCACGCCTTTATTTTCCTCATAAAAAGGCGCGAGTTCATCGACAATCACCCTGGCAGAGGACGAGGTTTTATCAACCTGTAAGATATTGTTGATGAGCAGCATCGGTGGCCGATGCGGGATCAGATCAAAGAGGCGGCGATCAAAGCGGTTATCCTGCAACGTTACTTTCCTTCCTGCTTGGCAATAGCAGCCGACGGCTCGTAGGCGGGCTGCCAGAAATTGTAAAAATTAAACCATTGATAAGGGGCGTCCAGACAATGTGCTTCTAACTTGGCCGCAAACTGTTGGGCGTAATGCTGCAGATCCTGCTGGCGGGTTTTTCGGTTAAGCGTCAGCTGGTCACACATAGAGGTCACATCGAACACCACTTTGTTGCCATGCGCTTTGCTACGGTAAGCAAACATAAGTTTGACCGGGCACTCCAACGCTTTCGCCAGCATATAAGGGCCAATGGGTAATGGCGCCTGCGCGCCTAAAAACTGCACATCAACCGTGCGGTCCAGGCCACTTAACGGCACTCGATCGCCGGCGATAAAGACCCATTCACCGGCATCCACTTTGTCTTTGAGCATCATGATGGTGGTTACATCAAATTCATCGACCTGAAACACATCAAGACGCGATGCATCATTTTCCTTCTGCATCATTTTCACAAAATTGCCGGCGTGTTTGTCATACACCAGAATATTAATTTTTTTATCGTGATTGCGGTGCATGAAGCCGCGACAAAATTCCAGATTACCAAAATGGGAGCCAATGATCAGCTGACCACGGGGATCATTATGAAGCTGTTCAATCGCTGCCGGGGAGGTCAGCACGAAGTCATCACTGCTGATGTCATCTATCCAGCCAAGCATCTTATCCAGAATCACTTCAGCAAAGCTTTTGAAATGCAATAACACGTGGCGGTAGCCCGGCTCGGTCTGCCAGGCGTCGGGCCGGCACCGGTAATGTGCCCTCAGGTACTGCAGGGATGCCTTGCGCTGCGCTGAGCGGCATAACACAAAGTACGATGCTACCGGGTACATGAGCAACGAAAATATCCGTCGTCCGCCTATCCGATAAATCAGAAACACCAGGCGCATTGCCGCCAATGTTCCACCTTCACGGATTTGAGACCAGTGCTGCTCCTTCGGAGGATGGGATACCGGCATGTTAGCGCAGCAACGCTTTAAGACGGTCGAAAAGCAACTTAGGTAAGCGCACCAGCATGCCACCCAACAGCCGAATATTCAGACGAATGAGCATCAGGTTGTCTTTAAAATAATGAAAATGCGACACCGTATCTTCGTGATAAACCACCTTGGTAGGAATAAAGTGCACATCAATCCCGGCCCATATTGCCTTCACTAACAGTTCCGGATCAAAATCCATGCGCGGACCAAGATAATAATTATCAAACACATGCTCAATTTGCTTGATAGGATAAACCCGAAATCCGCACAGTCCGTCTTTTATTTTCAGCGAAAGTGTTTCTATCGCTATCCAGAAATCAGAAATCTTACGCCCGTATTTTCTGGCTAGAGGGGCCGTTTCATCAAAGCAGGGTTTGCCCGAAATAAATGTTTCAGGATGCGAGCGGCTGTATTCGAGCAACTTCTGGGCATCATCAATATTGTGCTGCCCGTCGGCATCCAGTTGCAGCACATGGCTGAATCCCATCGCGCTGGCATGATAACAACCTGTAATTACGGAAGCACCTTTGCCGCGGTTAGTCTGATGCTGCACCAGATGGAAATCCGGATAAGGGGCTAACAGCGTTTTAACCTTTGCCACGCTCTCTTCCCCGCTACCATCGTCTACAACGATGCATGGTAGGTTCAGGGAGGCCAGTGCAGGCAGAAATTTTTCGAACAACACGTCGTGTTTGTAATGAGGAACAATAATACAATATTTCATGATGCGCTAAACTTAAAACTGCCTGTGGAAAAAGTCTCTGATTGCTCAAAGAAGCTGAAAGTGACGCTTTGCTTCGCGGCATTGTAACTTAAGGACAATTGCATCGCTGTGCCGGGCATCACCATGGATTTGAATTTGATGTTCGTCAACTGATAAAAGCGGTCCTTGCCCACAAACAGGGCTCTGGCCAGTTTACCGGCCCAGTCCACCTGCACCACCCCCGGTAACACTTTATTATCCGGAAAATGGCCATCGAACCAAGCTAACTGCTCAGGTACTGTCAGGGTTACCACAGCCGTAGCATCTTCCATATCGCAGGCGGTAATAGCAGGCCCTTCCTGTGCTTTAAACAGTGCCTGTAATGCATCTATATCAGTGTTCAACAATGTTATGCTTCTTCTTGTAATATTGGCGGTATAGCAGCTCAGCTAAGACAAATACTGCAATAAACACGTAAAACAGTAAACCATTGTAAAACGTCCATACCGCCAGGCTAGCGTACCAGGCTGTCCATGCGGCCACCATCGCATTAAGTAACAGCAGAACGCCCCAGGTCAGGCTGAGCCGCCGAAGGTAGTGTGTGGATTCAGGCGGCAGCCGCCGACCGCCGGCTCTGGCTAAGCGTTCTATTAAACTTTGCTCATCGCGTAGTGACGCAAGAAATATCAGCCCCGTGCCCGCACTCATCATCACAGGATAGCACTTGAGCAAAATGGTACTGTCCAGCAAGATAATGGCACCGCAAAACAACGTTATTACTATTGTCAGCAGCCAGTCACTGAGCCGACGCGTGCTGCCCATTACCGCCAGGCGGATTATGGCAATACATAGCAGAACTACACCGAACCACCCAGGGTTTATCGTATCAATGTTGAGCCACACCACAAATGGGTAGGCCACGGAAACCAGAAGAACAATCATCGGGACCAGATCTTTTACGGCTCGCGGTCGGGACATCATGCCAGCACACTTAACCGGTAATTGCCAAGGATCTGACGCTCTTCGTCGCCAATCTCGGTGCTGGCATCATCGCTTAACATGTCTTCAAAATACCCTTTGAGTTTTTGCATCAGGGTAATGTTAGTCTTCAGCGTCTGCTCAACATCGACATCGGGGTTTTTCAGTACTTCATTTAATGCTCTTAGGCACGGGATCTGGAATTGGTCCATAAAATTGCCTTTCGCTGGCAGTACCAATCGCCGCTTTGCACGCTCTCTTAGCAGCGCCTGCACCTCTTTATTCAGTTTTTGAGCTTCCAGCAAATCGGGCAAAATCTTACGCATGGTGTTCAGGTCATCGGTAGTATCGGTAAAAAACAGTAAAGCAAAAACGCCCCAGTAGTAGGTATAGTCCCATACCAGCTTAATTGACATCATTTTACGATCGCCAAAACCGCCATACTGGTCCTGGTATATCGACAAGGTATTTTCGAAAAACGAATCATAGAACTTATGGAACAGCGCCGCTTCAAAACGAATCTCCTGCCCTTGCCGATCACGTTCAATAAGATGGGTGACAAACGTATTATTCAAGGCGATGAAGTCGCTACCAGGCGAGTAAAAGGGATCAGCGAAAGCCCCTGCTTCCCCGGTCATCGCCCAGCCACGGTCTGAAAACATCTGTTTGCAGCCGTAGGAGTAGCCTTTCATCATTTTAAAGTCGAGCAGGTTGGCGCCTTCGATGGCGACGGCGCACCGCGGATGCTCTTTTTTCAGCCAGTCCATGGTATCTTCAAACGAGGAAATACCACTATCTGCCAGCGCTTTATCGTCCATCACGATACCAAAGCTGGTGGCACCGGAAGCCAGGGGAATGATCCATACCCAATAACCAGGGCCCATCAGATGATTGGTGCTCAGCCAGCGCTTCCCTGGCTCACACACCCGGCTGTGCCATTGTGTATCATCAGACCATTCATCAATGATCACACGTCGGTCAATCCGGAAGAAAACCGCATTTCCCTGATGACCGGTCTCCGTTTGCAGGTTCAGCTTATTTCGTAATAAAGCCTGGCGGCCGGCAGCATCCACCAGCCAGCGCCCTTGCACGGTGATAGTCTCCGCGCCGCGCTGGCAAATCACCGTATGCGCTTTGTCACCCAGTTCAATATTTTCTGGTACGGTGCCATCGATAAATACCACGCCTTTACTTTTGAGCAACGTATAAAGGTGATTCTCCAACGTGCCTCGCTCAATCTGGTAGGCAGGAATGCCGAACAGTTCACTGACACCTAATTCGTCATAGTCACTGTACTGGCTTTCTCCCCGACCAAAGAACAGACGCAAACCGTATTTTCGCAGGTGCTTTTCTTTAAAATGGGATTGCAGCCCCAGCACCTCAGAAAAATAATGCGCCCCAATTTCCACCGTCGACTCACCCACTTTGGCGGTGGTGTCATCAACCGGAAAGGTGTTTTTTTCGATAATGGTGATGGCATAGGATGCATCGCGGTTAAGCAGTTGTAGTGCCAGACTCATACCGGCAAGCCCACCCCCGGCGATAATAATGTCGGTATTCATCTGGTTCATGGCTTACCTTTGGCAGGAAATAGTGAGGGTGGTGCCGCTGCTTAACGGCATTTCAATCTCGCCTTCTGACTGTTCCAGAAGCTCAGCCAGGCATAGCACTTTTGCCGCCGGATTCTCATTATACAACTTGCCAAGATAATCACTTTTGCTTCGCAGCGCTGGCCATGGAGCCTGTTCATGGGACTGAACACGGGCGGTGAGTAACGGCCCCTCAACATCATAGTGTGAGGGCATCACCACCAGCGAAAATGCAAAGCTTTCCTGATTCGGTAAGACCGGGGTCAGGATGTCTGCTACCGGGGCGTCATAAAAGGTAAGCAGCATTGGCTTATTTTCGGTTTCGCACTGAATCATCGCCTCCAGTAATGTCAGTGAAACCGAGGCCTCATAACCTGCCACAGAGTTGGCCGCGCACATAGTCCCGGTACTGATGGTCCAGTATCCGGCCGGGGCATTGTGGACAGAGTTATGAAACTTGGTGGGTGACAACTCTTTGTGTTCTGAAGCCAGTGTTTTACACATATAGTCTGTCAGCTCAGTATCACCCAACCCTGAAACAAACACACACGTCAGGGTATCTGGTTCTACCCCAGCATGCTGGGTGGCTTGCCAGGAGCTTTCTACCGCTAATTTGACGGGCAATGGTGCGCGCCGACGTTCGTTGGCGGGAATAACCCCGGGCTTGGGGCCTTTGAATTTTGCATCAGGTAGCAAGGCACCTGAAAGCAAGGCCTGCAACGCCTGCCAGTTTTCAAAATAGCTGCCCCAGGCACCCACGCCCGCAATTTTACATTTGAGTTCCTTTGCCTGCATATTACTCTGCCCTGCTAAACAAAAGTGTACAATTATTGCCGCCAAAGCCAAACGAGTTGGTCATTACATGCTGACAAACTTTATGCTCATCGGTGGCTTTAATTGAAAAATTCAACTCGGCGTCCAAAGTGTCCAGATTTTTGGAGCCCGGCAGCACGTTGGTATACAGCGTATCCAATGCAATAATGGCTTCGGTGATCCCCGCTGCGCCCAGGGTATGCCCCATCCAGGCTTTGGTAGATGAGCACCTGACTGAGTCGGGAAACAGGTCGGATATCAGCTTGCCTTCAATCAGGTCATTGGCGCGACTGGAGGTGCCATGTAAATTGATGTAATCAATACTCGATGGGGTCAGTCCGGCGCGCTCAAGGGCCTGGGTCATTGACAGACGAGCGCCCAGCCCTTCCGGGTGTGGGTGGGACATATGATAGGCATCGGAACTTTCGCCATATCCTGCCAGTCTGATCCCTCTGCTGTTTTCATTCTCGCCGGCGCGTTGCAGCACCGCGAACCCGGATGCTTCACCAAGGTTAATCCCGTCTCGATGCTGATCGAAAGGTTTGCAGGGATTGGCAGATAATAATTGCAGCGAATTGAAGCCATGCAAGACACTCAGGCACAGGGTATCCACCCCACCTACCAGCACCGCGTCCACAACACCGGTTTCCAGCCAGCGTGCGCCGGTGGCAAACACTTTCGCTGACGAAGAACATGCAGTATTAATGGTCAGAGACGGGCCTTTGATACCGGTAAGGTGCGCTGCAAATAAGGCCGGGGCATTAGGATTATGCACATTTGGCTGCATGAATTCACGGGTCAGTGTCTGCTCATCGCTGAGTCTGGTATACGCCTGTTCAGTCCGATCAATGCTGGAGGTACTTGAGCCCATCAGCAACCCAATCCGGGCCGCGCCATACTTGTTGATTAAGCCTGACACCGTGTCGCGGATAGTGCCCTGGTCATAGCCCAGGGCGGCCAGCGCATTATTGCGACTCTGCCATTGCCCCAGATCATCTACAGCGCTCAGCTCTCCCACGGCCCCAATCCAGGTATCGATATCTGAACCTGGCAGGTTGTTTTTGATCAAACCGCTGCGATGTTGACTGAGTGAGGTTCGTAGTGCACTGATGTTTACGCCAGCAGCTGAACAGGATTCATAGTCAATGATATCTATTTTCATGTCTTTAGAATGGTCCCGCTAAATGTGTTGGGCCGCATAACTGAAAAGGTAGTGAGTCGATACTACTGGTTCTTTTCGACAAAGGCAGTCAGGCTTCTCAGGGTCTTAAACGCTTCGCGAGTCCCTTCATCTTCAGCCTTAATTTGCACACCATATTCTTTTGATATGGCTAATGAAATTTCCAGTGCATCAATAGAGTCCAGGCCTAGCCCTTCTCCGAAGAGTTGCTCTTCGGGATCAATATCTTCGGCTTCCATATCTTCTAAGTTGAGGACTTCAACCAAAAGCTGAGCCATTTTTGCTTCGGATTCTGTTTGTGTAGCCATAGTTTATACAATCCTTACTATGAACGCTTCTATCTCAAAGTGCGCTAGTCTAAACTAATGTTACAATAAAA
>VMHT01073654.1_pt1 | contig 16737 bp, 17 predicted proteins | sample 4693611 | NCBI WGS metagenome assembly VMHT01 (sample SAMN12280063, study PRJNA550983) | marine metagenome | isolation source: seawater sampled from same location over 5 years 0.02-0.2 micron viral filtrate | place: USA: collected off the coast of southern California halfway between the port... ...
TAGCAGATTTCTGAGGAGTTGGCAAGTACATATGACACCATGAGGAGTATCATTTGATACATTGACAGATTCTGAAATATATGCTATACTTAGGAGGGTGCTTGCCGTAGAAATTAATTATAGGCAGGGGGAGTTTCGATTGTTTTCTTAAGTCCTACCCCAGACTTTTCCTTTGCTATACCTCTATTATAACAGACCCACCAGGTAATGCAATGTATAAAATGTTACCATGTATAATATGATACATTGTATAAAATGTACATGGATTAGGGGTAGACACCACCTGATAGACATGTTAATATAAAGGAGTAACACAGCAATCGACCTTTATTATGTTCTTCACAACTCCAACACCTGCTAAGTCATTCAACATCAACACTAACAGCAGAGACCTTGACTATCAGGTAAGCACTAAAGCAATTTTCCAGATAATCAGAAACAATCCACAGGGCATGACCCTAACAGAAATTGCAGAAGCAATCGACCCTAACTGGTCAACATTCAACTGTAAGAGAATGTTCAAGCAAGCAATCGACCCTTTATGTCTTCGTGATGAAGTACGCTTTACAGTTTCGTCATCAGGTCGTAGAGTCAAGTACTATCCAACTAAAGTTTCTAAGCGTTGGTTATTGAATGAACTCTTCAACCAAATGATCAACGCCTGATCTTCTCACTCTGGCAATGTCAATAAGTCCAGAGTGTTACCACCCCTTGACAGCGTGTCAAGTGCAAGGTTACCCACAATCCCAATGTACCTCACACTACACGACCCTGTATCATTTGATACTTGACACGTTGTCAACACCCCTTTTAGACAGTGTATAAAAAGCTACATTGTCTAACCTACAACAGTAGTGCCAAGAGCGATATATAAAAAAAATCCGAAAAAAAAATTTCCCCCCTAGAGTCGATTGTCCTTAGGGTTACCACGGCTTGAAATATAATCCTTTGCTATCTCTCTGATTTCAAGATAGTTTTTTCTTTCTTCTCTACTATTCGCCCTTGCCAGTTGGCACAGGTACAGAAAGGTCTGGTTCCTAAAACCTCCAAATTCTTTTTCGACCTCAAAGGTTTCTTTGTAGTTACCTTTATCTAAATCAAAGTAAACAAACTGAATACCATTATCTTTGAGACTTCTTGCTAATTCATGAAAGTTTGTAAATACCATCTTATCAAGATACTTATAAAGTTCTTTCTGATTGGCACCTTGAACTCTTTTTCTTGAAAGACCTAATTGACGTTTGAACATCGCCTCTCCCCATACATCCATAGCATTCACAGCATGGTCAACAAGATTACTTTTATACGGTACAATGTTTGTGAATCTATTCCAATCGTCACTAAGTTCTACATCAAGGAAGTTATCATTACTTTTCTTATTGTGCGGTAGCACAAGATGAACATCTTCTGGTACATCATTGAATGTAACCTTAGGTAGGTTAGGTATATCAAACTTTTTACTTCTATGCCTTACTGATTCATATTGTACTAGAGTACCATTAAGACTCATAAACTCTTCAAGTAAATCATCATCAATTTTTATCTCAGGTGCTTTGTATGTTCTACCATTACCATCATAGTATGGAGAGACATCTAGTCTCTGATGTTTCAGATGAAAAATATAATCCAGCGACCTTTTGGTTATGGTGATCGACTGTAAATCATCGTGACCCTCTTTATAGTATAGGAATTCTATGTTACGACTGATGTCCCAACATCTTGGTCTTCTCTGACGTTTTGATTCTTTCGTAATAAAACCATCCCAGTGTACTTGATTCTTTTCCAGTTGTATTGAGTGTTCATTCATTACAGCAAACTTCTTAGAGTTATATGACATCAACCATCTCAGATTCTTCTTACCACCGTTCTTCCCTCCCCAATAACAAAAGGTCATAGTCCCTGTCTTACCTTCTTCCAATATCTAGGGAGAGATCCGTAGTGATTCTCCCAGTCATCATATGCGAAACCAAGGTATTGTAAACACCAGTCATAGAGTTCCTGTGTCATATCGTCTTGATCTCTTTTCTGATCAGAGAGTCCATTGTAAAGTGGGGCGTTAGAACCTTTGTCTGGTACATAAGCATTCTCATGAATAGTCTTGATAGGATAATCAAGAAACTTTGAGAGTCGTTCAGCACTATCAGTATCATTCCAGAACTCTTCCATGACAAGTGGTAATACATTCTCTTTACCAAATACTCGATCATATCTCTGTATTGTCTGTACGTATTGATGTCTCCCCAGATATCCTGTCTCACGAGGATTACCTGGTGGTGAGAGTTTCTGTGCTATCTTCTTTTTGAAATGCTTAGTCCATGCCATCTGTTCTGAGAATGCCCGACTGATTGGATCTCTGAGCACCATGATGACCTTGACTTCAAAGTACTTTGATAACTTGTCACGTAGTTGTATAAGAAAGTCTTCCTTGAGTTTGAAGTTATAGTTAGAGAAGTCTGCAACCGCTTCAAACTCTGGATATACTTTGTCATATAATCTACGATAGTATTCAACATACCTATCAAGTGTATATGGTGGTTCATAGATGTCATCGTCGAGTGCGATAGAGTTGTCCACCATCTTCACCCACTCGTGGTTTGGTGATTGTTCGAGTCTTCGATTACGTAAAAATTCATCTAAAGTAAAATAATTTGGATCTCCAACGGGGACTGATAACAGTTTTAGATACTCATTCTCCTTGTGAGCACCTGCATGACAATACTTCTGGTCAAGTGCCACTGTATAGTATAAAGGTGTTGAAGCACTGTATGCAGTCCCTGCAGATAATAAAAACTTCATATCTTCTTCAGTATGATATTACCTACAATTACAAATCGCTCTTCAAGATTCTTTCTTTCATCTACACCATGATACAGATATGAAGGGAACACCATAAGGTCACCTGCTTTCTGATGTATCGGATAATGTTTCTTATCACCTGAGAAGTAAAAGCATTTTTGTTCGGGCACCTTTACGAAGTGCACCCATGATAACATTTGGTGTGGTTGTTTGTAATGGTTATGATCTTTGATATAACATGGGACACCCTCTTTGGCAAGTTGTCCCCATATACTACTATAAGAAAATATCCCAGTGCCATACAGTCTGATCTTCTTCATGATCTCTGTGAGTTTCGGAGTGTATGTCTTGAGTAGTTCTGTGTCTTGGTAAGATCCTTCATCAGTCTTATAATAACCTGTCCAGTGTTTACCGTACATTGTATCCTTGACTTGCTTATGTCTCTCTATACCTTTTATAATGTCTTGCTTTGTGATATTCTTTCTACGATCTGGTAAGATGTCTTCGCTTTCATATAGACCACGAAAGAAGAAATCATCTTTATATTTGTTGAGGAAGTAATCCTCTTGACCATGCACCCAATTCTCTATGTGGATATACACTAATTGTTTGGATCGTACTTACGTAATATGTAGAGTGCGATGGCAGCACCGATACCAGATGCTCCGAGTACTATCAAAAATAAAGGCATAATAAAAAAGAAAGAAAAGAGGGAGGTTGGAATCCTGTATACCAACAAAGAACGGGCATTACTACAGAGTAAAAACGTTCTTGCCTGAGACCCGATTGATTGGTCGGTTCTACTTTCGTAGCAGCATCACCTGTGTCTCATCACCTTAACTAGCGTTTGCCAGTAAGTTTATTCAGTCACTCCCGACGTAACCGTCGTTACTCTATTATTATAGTGCATGTGAATATACTTGTCAACCTCTATATTCAATTGGTTCTCCCCAATGCAAAGGGAGTGATCCAAAAGTCTGTTCCCACTTTCGATATATGTAATCATATTTCTTTCGGAGTTGATTATACACATGGGGTTTGAGTTCAAGTACGTCCTGTCCAAACGCTTGACAGGGCACATCTACATCGTACTTTGCATAGTGACCTATATCTGGAGAGTAAACGTTTTTCCACAAGTCTGTTTTTTCAATAGGGTGGTCTAAAAACTCAGAGAGTTCACTAACACCATCTCCTTCCCACAACTCTTCCATCACAACAGCATGAAAATTATTACCCCAGAATCGTTTTAGACGATTGAAATCATGTATGTAATCATAAACCCTCAAGTGTTGTGGAAGAGTTGCACCATCATCTCTGTTGGCTGTCTCGTGTTTTTTTACCATGGCAAGATAATTTGAGAAAGCACGACGAACAGGATCTCTTACTATAACTATAACCTTGACATCAAATTCTGACTTGAGTTCTTGAACGTATTTTTTAATCGCAAATATTTTTGCAATTGATTGCTTTTGTATATCACTATTTTCTGGTTGTCTTGTGTAAAAATTACCAGTCTCACAACGACCAGTGTGACCATCACCCACACACTTATAACCTTTACTAATAACATGATCATGAAGTGCGTGATAATAATCTAGGTATTTTGAGATTGAAGGGTCACCTTCCATAAGTTTATGAAAGTTGTAGAGAGGAAAATCTTTCAGAGGTTCAAGATCACAAGTAAGATTCATTCTATGAGTGCTTGGTGTATAAGACTTCCAGTTCTCCCATGTTCCATTGCAGGTGGCATCGTAAATAAGTTTTGCCATTCTACTTTCTTTAAACTTCAATGTAGGTGGATCACCTTTCCATTTTGGTTTTTTTAGATAGATAAAACACTTAGTATAACCAAAATGAGCATACTTTACATTTCTTTGAAGTGTGTAAAAAAGAGGAGAACTCCCTGCCCATCCATACCCACCAAATAGTAATAATTTTGGTTTAGCCATACATATAGTTATGAAAATTTATTTCGATGGATGCTCTTGGACTGAGGGTGCAGAACTTAAACATCCTCAAGAAGAAAGATATTCTAAATTGATATGTGATGAGTTAGGAGCAGAGGAAACTAACCTTGGTATTGGTGGTGGATCAAATGATAGAATTGTCAGAAACTTATTAGTAGAAAATAATATAGAGAACTATGACTTAGCAATCATACAGATGACCTTCCCTGCCAGAACAGAATACTGGGATGACAAGTGGATAAAGGTCAGTGCTAAACATAATTATAATAAGTGGTTACATGGAGAGAATGGAGATATAAAAAGACTTGATGAAAAGTTTACTGACCATAATCAATTCTGGAAGTATTACTATACAAATGTTGGATGTGAAAAATACTTTGATATGAAGGAGAAGATACAATATAAGACAATTAAGAATTCTTGTAAGATACCTCTGGTAATCTGTACTATCAACAAGTGGAGTAAATTAGAGTTTGATATAAAGATGGATTCTTTTATTCTCAAGAAGCATCACTATGGGCACCCAACAAAAGAAGGTCATCAGTTTCTTGCGGATGAGATATTGAGGTTACTATGAAGATGTTATGGAATCTGGGAGTCAACTATGCTGCCACAACACCACTCTGGTATACACTGACAGAAGATCAAAAATATTGTCACACTGGACATCGTAAGGAGATACACTGGTTACATCTCTTAGAGTGGAAAACTCTAGGTATAGACAAGAAGTCTTCTAATCATGCAATGAAATATGATGGCAGATATAGATCTTTTCTCAAAGCAGATAAAGCACACCTGAAACCTAATAAACCATCTCACCTACAATATCCTGGTTTCTACCATAAGTTTCAACTTGGCACGATACAGGATTACATATCTTACTATCATAGAGTATGGGAACATGTAAAGCATGAATATGCCTCTGTCGGTGACTTCAGTAATACCTTTGCATTAATGAGAGAATCATATATGAGAGAGATAAGAGATGAAATACTCAATGCTTTTGATCTGAAAATTATTATTATCTTCCGAGATCCTGTACGTCGTCTGTATTCTCAAAATCTATATTACGACTTTGATAGTCCTGACCCTCTCTCTTGGTATGGTAAGATATACAGAAAGTGGGCATCTGTCTTTGGTGAAGAGAGAGTATGTCCGATTATCATGGAAGAGTTCTGGGAAGGACAAGTTGATCTACTTGAGGATTTTCTTGATATCAAGATTGATAAAATACATCCGAATTGCTTTTCTGGAGATTTTAAGAGACATGAGTATTTGGCAGACCAGTGGATTGATGGTGACCCAAAACCATTGACACCAGATCATTATCAAAGATTGTATTCTAATATGGAAGACGTATACAAAGACTTCGAGGATACATTTGGTTATATTCCAAAACAATGGGGAAGATAAAATTTCTATTGAATGTAGGGACTCACTTCTCTGCTACTAATCCACTGTGGTTCTCACTTTGTCATGACAACAAATATATGCATACAGGTCATAAGAAAGAGATAGGATTTCTACATTTCCTACAAGAGAATATCTATACTAAGTGTCAACCGAATCCAAACAGTCTCAAGGCAAAATTATTTCCTCATCTGTTCTCATCTTATCCACATGATTATTTTACCTCATCAAATAAGATAGAAGATTATATCAGATACTATACAAATCATTGGGAACATATCAAAGACGAGTATCAGTCTGTAGGTGATTTCACAAATCACTATGCAAGTCTGACACCTGAGTTTGTGTCATCCATTGCAGATAAGTTGAATGATGCCTTTGATATGAAGGTAACTATGATATTCCGTGATCCTATACATCGCCTCTTCTCAACTGTTGGCACAAACAAAAGATTTCAAGATCGACTCAATGGTATTGAAGTTGAGGGCAAGACTCAGATGTGGATTGATAAGGGAATCAAGTTCTCTCAATATGATCGTATCTACAATACTTTTGCTCCACACTTTGACACTTATCCAATTATTATGGAGGATCTCTGGAAAGATCATAGCGGTCTCTCTCAGTTTCTAAACTATGATATAAAAACTCTACATTATAATGTCTATACTCCTGACCTAGGTTGTCATCATCCGAAAGACCCTCCTCACCTGAAAGACCAGTGGGGATCTGACCTAGAAGATATCACTCAAGAGTCAATTGATATGGGAAAGAAAAAACTAGGATATGTCTACGAGAACTTTGAAAAGACCTTTGGTTATATACCATCAGCATGGGAGTGCCAGTAAACAGGTAGTTTACCAAAGTATTCTTTCCACTCATCATATACAAATCCTAAATGTTCTTTTGACCACTCGTATAACTCTGGTGATATGTCATCCTGTTCTGATGACCACTGATCTACTAAACCTTCAAGTTTAGGTGCCTTGGTTCCTCTCTCAGGTACAAATACATTATCATGTATCTTAGTGATCGGGTATTCTAAAAACTTACTGATATCTTGTTCTCCACGAAAGAACTCTTCCATTACTACACATAACACATTATGTTCACCAAAGACTCTTTTGAATTTCTTGATACCATCAATATACAAAGCACCCTCGTGTATGGGTTCATCAGTAAGTAAACGTTTATATGTTCCTATATGATCAAACCTCTTTCTCTTCTTTGCTTTTCTTAGTATATCTTTCTCTTGTTGTGTCCACATAGAAAAGTGATGACCATACTTACCGACTCTAGAAAAATATCGGTAGATAGGATCACGAAACTGAAATGTAACCTTTACGTTGAAGTGTTTTCTTAATTCTCTGTACACCTCAAGTAGAAACTCTTCATCAAGATAGAATGTGCTATTAGAGAAGTCACCTACTGCATGATATGTGCCCTTTACTTTATCTGCTAGTCTAAGATAATAATCAACATACTTCTTGATACTATATGGTCTGTCAGTCAAGTAGAACATAGTTTCTCTAGAATCTATGAACTGACGATTGTCAACTGCATCAATCCATGGTTCACCTGGTAAACTTGTTGCGTACTTGTATCTGATATACGACTCTCTCTTCTCACCTGTCTTTGACATTAACTTCAGATAGCAGGTTTCTTTTGAGTATCCTGTATGAACATATTTTTGATCTTGAGCAAGTGTAAAATAAAAAGGAGTAGTACCACTCCAACCTGTACCTGCGTTGAAAAGAAAATCCACTATCCTATATCAATTTCATGCCCTGTGTATTCTCTACCCTTTGAAACTAAGTTCTCTTGAACAAAAAACGAGTTCAGTGTGATTCTAGGTTTATCAGTTGAATTTGAGATACTGTGCCACGTTTTATTAGGGATAGTATTATGGAAGAACGCTTTATTAGGTTCCCACTTTATTTCAGTTTCATACTCAGATGGCATATTTGCTTTTTCATGATCACCGTTATCATTATTACTAAGATTCTTATGTAAGATAGTACCATCAGTTTCTTCAGGTCCGACATACAAAATGGTTGTGCTTATTCTTGCTCTATTGTCGCAATGTGCAGGGTAAGACCAGTATGGAGGAGCAATTGCCCAGTGTACAACTTTTTTCAATTTACCTTCATAAGGACGATGAGGAAGAATATAGTCATGGAATAAACTATTAGTCTCAGGTATTATATCTTCATCAACATAACAACTATATTTGTCTCTACTTACATATGACTTGTTTTTATATACTTTCTTTCTGGGTGAGTTTGTCCATTCGTAGTATTTCTCTAATTGTATATCTGCTAAATTTCTAATTTCTTTCCATCTTTCTGGTGATAGAAAGTTATCAAAAACGTAGCACTCCCAAGGATCTTTGACGTGATTAATGTTCATCATGTATTTAGAATTGTCTTGATACTCTTCCTAGGTCGATTTAGGAAGTTTATGTCACCTGAGTATACGATAAAGGTGTATCCTTCTGATATCCTTTGTTTATATTCTATCTCAGGATCTTCAGATAGGTGATTGCCTGGTATATGATATCCTATCGGTACATCATTTGTGATACATCCTTTCTTGTATGCTTCCAATTGATCTCTAAATTTAGGAGTTGTGAAATCACCTGCACATCCTATGGACGCTGACAGATCATAAGGTCCTATCAAAGCAGCATCCACGTCAACACTAAGGATGTCATCTATATTTTCTATCGCTTCGTAGTGTTCTATCATAGGAATGAGTAGAGGATTCTGCCCTTCACCCTCCAGATAGTCATGAAAATTACTACCATATCCGTTTGCTCTATTGAATCCCAGACCTCTTGAACCGTTTGGTGGATAGGTAATAGCATCTTTAATATCAGATATCTGTTTTCCGTTCCTGACTTGCGGAACTACGATCCCACCAGCACCTTGTTCCATCGCTTCAACAGCAAGATATGGATCGGGTTTGCCAATTCTTGCTAATGGAAGAGTATGACCAAGTTCTAAGGCACGAAATATGTTTGGTAATTGGTATCTTGTGATATTACTATGCTCTAAATCCACTCCTACAAAAGCAAAACCAAACGATCCCATCAATTCTGCGAGTTCTGTGCACGGTAATTGTTGCCAAGATCCAACAACTGTCCCTCCACTAGATAGTTTTGCTCTTATAGTGTCTATTCTCAGTTTTTTATTCATGATTTTATTCTCTGGATGTAGTATAACATATGGTGATGAGTTAGAAAACCCCGAAAGAGACAGATTTTCTAAGGATCATATCAATATTGCACGGTGTGGATTGTCAAATGACATGATTGTCATGAGAACTATCGAGTATATTGAGGAAAATCCTGACGTAGAATACGTTATAACGCAATTTACAGTACCAAGAAGGTCAACATACTACGAAAATGAGTGGAAAAGCATAACTCCATGGACAAATAACGTTGAATCAAGTGTATATTATAAGTATTTGGACTCACAAGAGATGAGAAATATGAATCTATGGAAGAATGTGTACATTTTAGATCAATATCTGCGTGACATACCGCATTATTTCTGGAGATTGAGTGAAAGTTCGGAAGAAACATCAACTAATGATGGTATTTTTAAGAAGGTGGTGCCTTGGAGTAAGATGTTGACTCTCTATGACCTCATCGGACGACCAGATACACACCCCCAATACTATGTGACTGGTCATCCTAACCGAAAAGGTCATGATTTAATCTATCAACACCTCCAAGGCGTTGTCCCAAACATATCATACCACTCATCATAGTATTTTGCAAGGCATCTTCTGCCTAAAACTAAGTCCTCATCAGTCAAGTCTTCCAAATCTGAGTTGTATTGGTCAGCAAGGTTCTCAACCACTGGTGCCTTTGTTCCCATTTCAGGATAATAGCAGTTAGGATAAAGGTTTTTGATGTCATATTGTAAAAAATTGCTAAGTTTTTGTTTACTATCGTTTTTCCCTCCCCAAAGATCTTCAGAAACGATGGTTGTGGTACTAAAAATTGACTTATAATACTTTATCCTCTTGACATACTCACAATTTATGCTATAATCTCCTATCGTAAGATAATTCCAAAAATAATCTTTCGATGTAGGGTATTTTTTACGTAATTTTTCGTCAGATTGGTATTGTGCCGATAATTCGCTGTATAATCTGCGAACTGGATCACGAAAAATGATTAAGACTTTGATTTTGAAGTGTTTTCTGAGTTCTGGTGCTATTTTTTGTAAAAAATCTAGTGGTAACATTGCATTACTGTTAGAAAAGTCTGCAACATACGAATATTCGTGCTTGATTCGCTCATAATGTCTTTTATAGTATTTGATATAAGTTTCTAACGTTGGTTTTGTAAATAATTCTTTAATTTCATCTAAGTTTTCAGTAAATGCATACTTATCTTTAAGATGCCACTCATTTTTGTAATGTGGATTCTTAGAATTACCTATAATAAAGTCATACCAAGGTTTTCTCCACTTCCATGCATCATCACTATATAAATGATATAAAAGGTGACTCTCTTTTTGTAATCCTACATGAGCACACTTGTTTGAACGCTGCAAAGTCAGATGAAGAGGACTTGTAGCACTCCAACCAGTACCTGCACCTATTATTAATGGAACTCTCATGAAACCTATATTACATTTGAATGCAGGGGTGGGCTGGTCAGCGACAAAACCACTTTGCGACACACTTTCGGACGTTGGGTATGCAATATGCCCAAACAGAGATCATACCACAGAGTGTAATGTCCTTTATTACTTATACGAGAAACAATACAAACCAGTTCATGCAAATTTCTATTGGCATACAGTACATAAGAAGAGGGGACTAGATTTTGTCATCAAAAATACCACTTTAGATTGGTATATCGATTATATCAAGTCTCATATCGTAGATACTCATAAAGGTGTCAGTGATTTCTCAAATAGTAACACAGATTTACCTGCATACTTTCTAAAACAGATTGCACCTGTTCTAGAAAGAGAATTTGATGTTAGAGTCACGACAATATGGAGACATCCAGTTAGAAGGTCGTATTCCCAGATGTCAGCATGGTATTTTGAGAAGTGGGATGACAGTCATGAGAAATATCCAGATAGTATTACATATTGGAGGTCACAATTAGAAAGACCTTCACACTTATTACCAGATTACGTAGAAGTTTACAAAAGTTGGTCATCTGCCTTCAAAAATGTGTACCCTGTGATTATGGAAGAGACGTGGGAGGATCCTAGTGAACTTTCTGACTTCTTAGGATGTAAAATTGACAAAATGAGTCAAAATCTATATTTTCCAGAACGAGGAACTAATATGCCACAAATAAAAGGTCTAGAACACCAGTGGAAGAGTGATATGCAAGATTTGACTGATGAAGATTTACAATATGGTAAAAATAGACTAGAATGGGTGTACAATAATTTTAAAAGCAAATTCAAGCGAATACCTGAGTCATGGGAAAGGTAAAATTACTTTTAAACGTCGGAACTTGTTTTTCTGCCACATCTCCGTTCCACTATACTGTTTCTTGGGATCATAAGTGTGTTTTCAATGGTCATTGCAAAGAACACCAGTATCTTTATCATATGATGGCAGGTTCTAAACAATTGAGGGCAGAGAGACCAGATAAAACTAGACCTAAACCTAATAGAGCAAAAAAACAAGGAAAACCAGATATATTGACACAGCACTCAGAATATATTGTTGGTAAGTGGACACAAGAGCAATACGATGAGTTTTTTAGAAGTCCTATGTCAATAGACAAATATATTCAGTATTATCTTAGACATTGGGAAAATGTGAAAGGTGAATATGAATGGGTAGGTGATTTTTCTAATCAGAGTGCATTATTATCAATTCCTTTTATGGCATCTATAAGAGATCAATTACTTGAGCACTTTGATGTCAAAGTGACGATGCAATTTAGAGATCCTGTAAGAAGATTGTTTTCTGTGGCAAATAAGTGCGTAAAGAATAAAGAATATGATATAACACCTATACAGGTGATGTATCAGTGGTTGTCGGGTGCTTTTGAACCAAATGCATATTATTCTACAATATACAGAAGACATGCACAGATATGGGGCAAAGAAAATGTGAAAGCAATTATTATGGAAGACTTTCATAATCCCGATAACAAAAAGGAACAATTAGAGATGTTATCTGACTTCTTTGATTATAAATTTATAAAGATACACGAAAATGTGTATTATCCAGACATGGGGTCAAATCCACCAAAGTTAGATTGGTTGAGTGATCAATACTCTTCTGACATCGTAGATATTACAGATGATCAGTATAAGAAGTGTCGTCAACTTATGAATCAAGTATATAAGGAGTTTGGAAAAACATTCGGGAGTATACCAGATGAATGGGGAAAATAAACCACTATTACTGATCAACGCAGGTGTAGCGTGGTCTGGAACTAAACCACTATGTAAAACACTGCAAGTATGCCAAAAGATCACACATCATGGTCTTGTTGTTGAGAATAATATATTATACTACCTTTACTTGTTACAGACTAACCCAAAGCAAGCAAAACGGTATTTCAACGAAAGACACAACTATAGGGTGCGATCTGCGATTGATAGCAACTCTATACCACTTGATTTGGAATATTTGGAAGATATCTTTAAAAAAAGGACAACCATCCATACTTACATCAAATATCACCTTGATCTTTGGGAAAGGAACAAAAAGAAGGGATATCTTGGATTATCTGATTTCTCAAACAGTAATGCCATATTATCTTCCGATTTTCTTCTTTCTATCAAGAAAGAGTTAGAAAAACACTTTATAGTCAAAGTAATCATTATATTCCGTAATCCTGTGCGAAGATGGTATTCTGAAGCGTCAGTCGAGTACAAATACAATACTGGCGAACATCCGATGGAATGGAAGGGTGGGACAACAGATGTAACGGGATATAAGGATAGTATCGAATATTGGAAGTCTAAACGCATAGATCACAATTGTGACTACCTACAGATCTATAAAAATTACAAAAGTGTATTTGAAACTTATCCAATCGTTATGGAGGAGTTTTGGTACGATCAGAGTGGTCTCAGTGACTTTTTAGGACGTGATATAAGTAAAGTCAATGCAAACGTATATTGTCCGTATATTGGCGTAAACAAAGATCATACACCTGCAGATCTACAAGAACTGTCAGATGATGACCTTATTTGGGGTATGAACAAACTTGGGAAAGTGTATACAGAATGGGACAAAGAATTCGGATATATACCTCAGTCATGGTTATAATATGAAAAGACTTTGGAGATGGCTAAAAGGAGAGTACAAACTCTGGAAACTTCGTCGTCAAGATCCGTACATCTATGAGGATGATGACGAGTAAAATACCACTTCTGGTATTTTGTGGATGGGGTCACTCTGCAACTACTCCTTTTTATTACACTGTTGCGTTGGATAATAAAGGATTTCATGGTGGACATAAGAAGGAGACGGGGTATCTAAATGAGTTAGAGAACTATGAGTTCTTCAACCAACCGATGTGGAAGTACACGTCAGATCCATATGAGAGATTGTTGGGTAAAGACGATCCTATTACACCTCCTTCTCTGAATTGTCACTCACCATATACTAGGCATACGGAAGAGTTTATACGAGATTGGATAGCAGAACCACCAAGTATCCAGAAATACATTGATTACTATAAAATACATTATGAAAACATCAAAGATGATTACTATGGTGTCTCAGACTTCGCTAATGGTAACTCATGGTTGAGAGAACCATTTCTTGAGAAGTATATTCCAATACTACAACAATACTTTGATGTGAAGTGTATATTTGTAGCAAGAGATCCTGTACGCAGATCTTATTCAGATTTTAGTGCAAAGTTTACAGAAAATGATGTAAGTGGTAAAAGACTAAAGGACGGATGGTTGTATCCCGACAATCCTACTGATAAACAATATACTAATATACATGAAATGTTCCGTGGTGAACTTTATAAGAGCTGTACTAGGTTCTATGTCGAGTTTTATCGTAAATTCAAAAAGTATGTGCCAACATTACAACTTGTTATGGAAGAGTTCTGGGAACCAAGTAAGTTTAAGGAACAGACAGCGAAAGTATCAGATTTCTTGGGATATCCCATAACAAAAATTCATGACAATGCCTTTTGGCCAGAAGCAGCAGATAATGCACCACATTATGATTATCTCAAAGATCAGTGGGGGTCAGTCAGAGACCCTCTGACACCTGAGTTATATGAATATGGTAGAAATGTACTATTCCCTGTTTACAAGGCGTGGAAGGACGAGTTTGGGGTATTACCTGATACATGGGGTGAGTACATATGATCAATTATTGGGCGATACCTAATATGGGTAAGATGCATATGATGCAACTAATTGAAATCAATAAAAAATCATATACAAAAATTAAACACCCGTATTATTTTTACAAGCAATGGCATCATCCTAGTGATTATAATAAAAGAATAGAAAAGACATTTGTAGTGAGGAAAGGAGAGTCGAAAGTTGAGACATTATTAAAAACTAAAACTACATTTGGCGAGTTACCTGATTTCATTGCAGAAAGACATGAATACTTAGATAGAGTGGCGAGTAATTCTATCGATAGTACAAAACTTCATTCTAATACGAGTGAAGTTGGAGGTGACCTTATGCAGCATTACTTTGGGAGTGTGAATCATAGAAAACCTCCTGATGTGTTGATGAAGGACAAAGATCCTGTTGAAGTATTCTTTACTGATAAGTGGTTCAAGGATCTGCAAAAATATTTTCCAGTATCACCCTCACCAAATTATCTTGGAACATTTTTAGAACCATATCTTAGGACTAAGACAAAATGTATAACACCTTTTATAGATGAGTTGTGTAGTGTTGACATTATTTTTGATCCCTTTACTATCATGGGGAGATACATGCTTGGTCACCCACAGGAAGTAGAGGAAGATGAACAAGAAAGGTATGTTGTGAGTTTGTACAAATTAAGAAAAAATATAATTCCATATAAAGAAGATTTGATTGATTGTTTTGCAAGTAAACTCAAAAGATATCAAAAGGGAGATGTCATAGGTAGGTATAAAAAAGATAAAAGAGTTATATGGAGCTACCTTGATGGTGTGGTACGGAATCTAAGAAGGATTGAATTGTATCTAAGAAAACATAAAATAGAATCAATATACTTCAACATGGATAGAGATGACTATAAGGTGACTTTTGGTTTTGATAAGAATGAATTACCACGCACTGCTACACATCCTGGTTACTACCCAGAACGAGATGAGTATGAGACAATAGCGAAGGAATATGTTATGATGAGAAATATGAAAGACATGAGAAGGAGAGGTAGAATATATGATTGGATTTAGTGAAGGGTTTCATGATGCTGCAGTAGCAGTGGTCAATGATGGTAAGATTTGTTATGCAGCACATTCAGAGAGATACTCTAAAAAGAAACATGACAAACACTTAGATCTCACTGCTGCTTCTACAGCAAAGTTATTATCTCATGATGGTAAGATAGCATTCTACGAAAGACCATGGTTGAAAAGAACAAGGCAGTTGTTTGCAGGTCAGAAGGCATGGTATAGACATAGACATTTGTCACTCAAACCAACACAGTACTACAGTCATCATAAATCTCATGCAGCAGCAGCGTTTCAAACCTCTCCGTTTGAAGAAGCAGCATGTGTAGTAATTGATAGTATAGGAGAGTGGGATACTACATCTATATGGACTGCGGAATACAAAGACGGAAAAGCAGTATATAAGAAGAGATGGTCGCAGTGGTATCCGCAGTCTATAGGTTTATGGTACTCAGCACTCACCAAGTGGGCGGGATTGCGTCCTTTAGATGAAGAGTATATCTTTATGGGTATGGCAGCGTTTGGTAATCCCGTGCACATGAATGTAGTAGAAAGGCAGTTGCATAAGAATAATCATAAGGGAGCGAGGATAGGAGACTATGATAAGTGTGATATTGCAAAGAGTGCAGAGAGAATACTTCAATTAGAACTCAATAACATATTTGCAAGAGCATCAACATATAGTAAGCACATCTGCTATGGTGGTGGTGTTGCCCTCAACTGTGTCGTAAACACTGGATTGAGGGAAATGTATAATATGTGGATTATGCCTTGTCCTGGTGACGCTGGTGGTGCTCTGGGGGCAGCATGCCTTGCTTATGGTGGTAAGGTTGATTTCAGTCCGTACTTAGGATATAATATACAAAAGTTCTGTGATCCAAGGAGAGTTGTTGATGGACTCCTCGAAAAAAGAGTCGTGGGGGTTGCGAATGGCCGTGCTGAGTTCGGTCCTCGTGCTCTCGGTAATAGAAGTCTTCTGGCGGATCCGAGACAAGCAGAAACAAAAGACTTAGTAAACAAGATCAAGAAGAGAGATTTGTTTAGACCTTTTGCACCTGCTATACTCGAAGAGCACTGTCAAGATTACTTTGATATGCCTAAACAATCAAGGTATATGTCTTACGTTTATAAATGTAAGCAACCAAGGGCAATACCTGCCTGTATACACGTTGATAACAGTGCTAGGGTACAAAC
>VMHT01034863.1_pt1 | contig 16733 bp, 17 predicted proteins | sample 4693611 | NCBI WGS metagenome assembly VMHT01 (sample SAMN12280063, study PRJNA550983) | marine metagenome | isolation source: seawater sampled from same location over 5 years 0.02-0.2 micron viral filtrate | place: USA: collected off the coast of southern California halfway between the port... ...
CATAATGAAATGTTGGATCATAAGAAATACAATTAGGTATAGTTGATGCCATTAAATGACTGTGGCCATCCTGATGCTGAAGTCCTTCACCTGCTAAAGTAGTTCTTCCTGCGGTAGCACCTATTAAAAATCCTCTAGATTGACTATCTGCCCCTGCCCAAGCAAGATCACCTATTCTTTGAAATCCAAACATTGAATAAAATAAATAAATAGGAATCATTTCTATATCATGATTTGTGTAAGAAGTTCCTGCTGCTATCCAAGATGACATAGCTCCGGCTTCTGTAATTCCCTCTTCTAAAACTTGTCCACTTTTTTCCTCTCTGTAAGAACTTAATTGAGCTGAATCTTCAGGTTCATACTTTTGGCCTTCATGAGCATATATTCCTACTTTCTGAAAAAAACCCTCCATACCAAAAGTCCTTGCCTCATCTGGGATAATTGGCACTAGTCTTGGAGCTACATTTTTATCTCTCAGAAGACTCGTTAGCATTCGCACTAAAGCCATAGTAGTAGACATCTCCTTCTTGCCTGTAGAATCTTTCATGTTATCAAAAATATCTTTTGGAGGAGCTTTTATAGGCTTAGCGTAAGTAGTTCTTTCAGGAATATAACCACCAAGTTTAAGTCTTCTCTCTTTTATATATTTTATTTCTTGAGATTTTTGATCAGGTTTATAATATTCTATGTTCTTTACTTGATCGTCAGTCAATGGAACATCAAACCTGTCTCTATAATACATTAGGTCATCAATATCTAATTTTTTAGTTTGATGAGTTGTATTTACACTTTCTCCACTTTTACCCATTCCATAACCTTTGATAGTTTTAGCAATTATTACAGTTGGGCTTCCAACATTTTTAGATGCCTTATCATAAGCAGCAAAAACTTTATGTGGATCATGACCCCCTCTATTTAATCTCCAAATATCTTTATCGGATAGATTTGATACTAATTCTTTTGTTTCAGAGTATTTTCCAAAAAACTTATCTCTCACATAAGCGCCATCTCTTGCTTTCATAGCCTGATACTCACCATCGACCGTTTCATTCATAGTTTTTACAAGATGGCCAGTTTTATCATTTGCTAATAATGAATCCCAATAAGATCCCCATATTACTTTAATTACATTCCATCCTGCACCTCTAAAAATGCCCTCTAATTCTTGAATTATTTTTCCATTTCCTCTTACTGGGCCATCTAATCTTTGCAGATTACAATTTACAACGAAGATTAAATTATCTAATTTTTCTCTAGCAGCTAAACCTATGGCACCTAAAGACTCTGGTTCATCCATTTCTCCATCTCCTAGAAATGCCCAAACTTTTCTACCTTCATCTTTTATTAAGCCTCTATTAATCAAGTATTTCATATATCTTGCTTGATAGATTGCTAACATTGGTCCTAATCCCATTGATACCGTTGGGAATTGCCAAAAATTTGGCATTAACCACGGGTGAGGATAAGAAGATAATCCTCCAGGATTAACCTCTTGTCTAAAATTATCCAGTTGTTTTTCGGTCAGTCTTCCTTCAAGAAATGCTCTTGCGTAAATACCTGGTGCACTATGTCCTTGAAAATAAACTAAATCACCTCCAAACTTATTATTTTTTGCTCTCCAAAAATGATTCATTCCAACATCATAAAGAGTTGCTGCAGAGGCAAATGTACCTATATGTCCTCCAAGCTCTGGAAATTTTTTATTTGCCCTTACTACCATCGCAGCAGAATTCCATCTTATAAGTGATCTAATTCTTCTTTCAATATTTTGATCCCCGCTAGATTTTTTTTCTTCATTTACAGGGATTGTATTTATATAAGGTGTGTTTTGCGTATAAGGAATATTTGTTCCCTCCATGTATGCTTTATTAATTAATTCTTTAATCAAATAATGAGCTCTTTGATTTCCATCTTTTTCGATTACTGCAGACAATGACTCTATCCATTCATTGGTCTCAAGAGGATCTACATCACCCTGATTTATAACTTGAATTATTTCGTGTTTTTTATCTTTAGTCTCTGTAACTTCAGTTTTTTGTTTTTTTATATTGTTTAATGAAATATCTGATATTTTTTCTTGTTTTTTTTTCAATGAAATTTCTGCTTCTTGAATTAAATTTTCAGTATTTTTAGGAACATTTTCTGAAGCTGATGAAGAACTTTTTTCTTCTGAAAGAATAAGTAATAAATCCCCTTTTGAGACTTTATCTCCAATTTTAACATGCAGTTTTTCTACTTTGCCTTCAATAGTCGAGGGTATCTCCACACTCGATTTATCACTTTCGATTGTTACTACAGGGTCATTTTTTTTAATTTCTTGACCCTCTTTTATAAGAATTTCTATAACTTCAACATTTTCAAAATCTCCAATATCTGGAACTAATAATTTCTCAGTCATTTATTTTTTTAAGTCTTATACACCATTAAAGTATAGTAAATTGAATATTTTAACACATTCTCTTCAATTTTTTGACACTCTTTGAGTTCAAATTTCAAAAATGATTAAAAAGTTATTAAATGCACTTATTCAGCCAAAAGTTAGTACATATATAGATGCTAAAATTTGGATACAAAAAATTTTATTAGAAGAAAAATACGGGAAAATTAATTCCTAAATTCTTTGAATACATAAAGCTATACCCATTCCTCCTCCTATACAAAGAGTAGCACAGCCTTTATTTTTATTTTGTTTTTTCATTTCATGTATTAAAGTTACTAATATTCTGGAGCCTGAGGCACCAATCGGATGGCCTAAAGATATTGCTCCGCCGTTTACATTTACTTTATTTTGATCAATTTTTAACTCTTTGATTACAGCTAAACTTTGAGCTGCAAATGCTTCATTGATTTCAAATAAATCAACCTCCTCTAAACTCCATTTTGCTTTATTGATTGCTTGGCGAACAGCTTCAATAGGTCCTAAACCCATTAATGAAGGGTCTACTCCAACTGAAGCCCAAGAAACTATCTTTGCTAATGGCTGAATGGATTTTTTTTCAGCCTCCTCTAAAGTAGTTAATAGTAAAGCTGCAGCTCCATCATTTATTCCTGAAGAGTTTCCTGGAGTGACAGTTCCATTTTCTTTAAAAATAGTTTTTAATTTTTTTAAATCAACTAATTTTAAACTTGGTCTTGGATGTTCATCTTTATCTAAAATAATTCCATCCTGATTTATTTTAATTAATTCATCATCAAATTTATTATCTATAATTGCCGCTTCTGTTTTTTCTTGAGAGTTTAAAGCAAATTCATCTTGTTCCTGCCTTGATATATCAAATTTTTTTGCAACGTTTTCTCCTGTTACTCCCATATGATAATTATTGAATGCATCGATTAATCCATCATTCATCATGATGTCTAACAATTTATCCTCTGAGATTTTTTCTTCATTTTTATTAAATACTAACTTTGAAGCCATCGACATATTCTCTTGACCTCCAGAAATAACATTTTTTGCATCTCCTAATTTAATTGATTGATATCCTGAAATCACTGCTCTAAGTCCAGACCCACATACTTGATTAACTACATGGGCTGGTTTTGAATTTGGAATACCTGCATTTATTGCAGCTTGTCTTGCAGGATTTTGCCCACATCCAGCAGTTAATACTTGACCCATAATAACTTCGTCAATTTCATTTTCGTCAAATTTAGATTTATTTAAAACCTCTTTAATAACTATTGAGCCAAGTTGATCAGATCTCATATTCTTTAAGGAACCCTTGAAAGAGCCTATTGGTGTTCTAATAGCGCTAACAATAACTACTTCATTTAATTTATTACCCATAAAATTTTAAAATTGTCTTATCATTAAAATACACTAAAAATAAATATACAATAATTAAATAAAATTAAAATGCGCCTGTAGCTCAACTGGATAGAGCGCTTGGCTACGGACCAGGAGGTTCTGGGTTCGACTCCTAGCAGGCGCACCATTTAAAGGAAAAATATGTTAAAATGGTTCAAAAAAGTATCTTTACAAATGTCCACAATATATTTCTTTATAATCATTTTTATAATTTTATTAATTTTAACATTTATACTATAAAAAATTATGTCTGAAAAATTTGAACAAATTAGTTTAAAACAAGGTTTTATGAAACATAATGGCGGTGTAATGTTTAGAGATATTTCAAACACAGAATATGAATTTAAATCTACAATAAACGAAAATCATTTAAATGCAGCTGGTATTACTCATGGAGGATATTTGTCTGCTTTAGTAGATGCAGGCGCAGGAACAGCAGCTCATAGATCAGCAGATAATGCTCCTTGTGTAACTATTTCATTAGACCTTAAATTTATTGGAGCATCTAAAATAGGAGACGAAATTATTGGAAACGTAAAAATTCTTAAAAAAACAAAAACACTAGTTTTTTTATTCTGTGAATTAAAATGTAATAATAAAATTATTACCTCAGCTTCAGGGGTTTGGAAAATTTTAAAAGTTAAGCCATCAGATTTAGGTCCTGGTGGATAAAATTTTCTTCAGATCACTGTGCTTAGGTCTTAATGTTTAACATCTAAATGAGAACATTTAATTCAATGATTCGGCCATGTTTTAGTCCATTTTTGTTCTTTGACAACAACAATATCTGGTAGATAAAAAAAAAAGTATACTAAAGATAGAGATGACCAAAAATAAAATTACTGCGGTTCTAGGTCCTACAAATACTGGTAAAACCCACTTAGCCATCGAAACAATGTTGTCTTTTGATAGCGGAATGATCGGCTTTCCGCTTAGGCTTTTAGCTAGAGAGGTATATGACAAAGTAATAAATAAAGTTGGTCAAAATAAAGTTGCGCTCATTACTGGTGAAGAAAAAATTATTCCTACAGATGCAAAATATTTTTTATGTACCGTGGAATCTATGCCTATAGATAAATCTTTAGACTTTGTAGGAGTAGACGAAATTCAGATGTGTGCTGATCATGAAAGAGGTCATATTTTTACTGATAGATTACTCAATACGAGGGGAAGTAAACTTACAATGCTAATGGGATCAAACACTATTAAGAATATAATTTCAAAATTAGATGATGATGTTGAGTTTATAAATAGAAAAAGATTGTCAAAACTTACTTATCTAGGTCATAAAAAAATATCTAGGATTAACAGAAAAACTGCCATTATAGCTTTTTCTGCTGAGGAAGTTTATGCCATCGCAGAATTAATAAGAAGGCAAAAGGGTGGAGCTGCTATTGTGATGGGATCTTTAAGCCCTAAAACTAGAAATTCTCAGGTTGACTTATATCAATCAGGAGATGTCGATTTTTTAGTTGCAACTGATGCGATTGGAATGGGTATTAACATGAACTTAGACAACGTTTATTTCTCCAATTTAAGAAAATTTGATGGAAAAAAACTTAGAAAACTAAACCTATCCGAAATAGGTCAAATTGCTGGTAGAGCCGGAAGATATCTTAATGATGGAAGCTTTGGTATAACAGGAGATTGTAAAGAAATAAGTGCAGAAGAGGTAGACTTATTAGAAAATCATAACTTTGAGGAAATTAGAACTTTATTTTGGAGAAATTCTAATCTTAACTTTAACAACCCTTATAGCTTAATAAAATCTTTAGAAGAAAAGCCACAAAGAGAGTGGTTAAGAAAGATACATGAATGTGAGGATGAAAAAGCTTTAAAATATTTTCTCAGAGACAAAAATCTTGAAAATGTAAATTTTGACAACAAAACACTCAATCTACTTTGGGAATGTTGCCAAATACCAGATTTTGTTAAAAAAACTTATGGGAACCACTATGAAGTAATCGAAAATGTATTTAAATTTTTAAGTAGCAAAAAAGGAAAAATTACCAATGAATATATGCGATTACAGCTAATTAAATTAGATAAATTAGAGGGAAATGTTGATTCTTTATCAAATAGAATTGCAAATGTTAGAACTTGGTCATATGTTTCAAATAAAAATAATTGGATTGAAAATCAAGATTATTGGATAGAAAAAACAAAATTATTAGAAGATAGACTTTCAGATAGACTTCATGAAGAACTTACAAAAACTTTTATTGATAAGAGAGCTAGTATACTTGCAAGAGGTTTGAAACAAGATATGGAATTTAAAACAGAAATATTAGAAAATAACGATGTAAAAATTGATAAGCAGTTTATTGGAAAACTCAATGGGCTTAAACTTGAGTTAGATCTTAAAAAAGGTGCTCTAGAGACTGATATTAAATCTCTCAAAAAAGCAGCGAGACAAACTATTGGACCAGAATTAGAAAGAAGAATTCAAAATATAATAGATACAGGATTAATTGAACTTAAAAATGACTTCAGAATTTACTGGCATAACTTTGTGATAGCAAAACTAACTCAAGGAAATGATTACTTAAGTCCTAATTTTGAATTAATCGTTGATGATATTCTTGATCAAGATCAAAGACAAAAATTAAGTTCGTTCATAAAAAAGTGGATTAAAAATAAAATCGATACAGTTTTACAAAGCTTAATTGATCTAAAAAATCTCAAAGACAAACACTCTTCAATTAAAGCTTTAGCCTTCCAGCTTTATGAAAATAATGGTGTACTTAAGAGAGAAAATGTTTCTGAATACCTTAAAAACTTAGGACAAAGTGAAAGAAAAATATTAAGAGATTTAGGTGTAAAGTTTGGCAGATATCATGTTTTTTTATATAAGTTAATCAAACCAGAGCCAGTAACAATAAGAACTTTGTTATGGAAAAATTATCATCAAAAATACTTTAAATTAAACCCTCCAACCTTTGGTTTAAACTTTATTGAGGATGTGGACAACAGAAATAGAAATTTTATGTTACTTTGTGGTTTTGAGAAGTTTGACAATTTTTTTGTAAGAATTGATATTTTAGAGAGATTATTTATGCAAATTATAAACTCTGGATCAGATGAAAATAAAGAAATAAAGTTAATTCCAGAAATGTTAAATCTTTTAGGATGCAGTAAAAATAATTTTAAAAAACTTATTCAAAAGATGAATTATAAGGTTACAGAAAAAAGTGAAGATATATTTTTTAAATATGTACCTCAGAAAAAATCTAAAAAATATGTTAATAAAAAGACTAATAAAGAAAATCCATTTGATGTACTAAAGAATTTAAATTTAAGATAATTAATGTTTTTTAATAAAAAAAAAGAAAATGAAGATAATAATTCTTATCTAGTAAAAATTGCAGCATTACTCATTCATACAGCAAAAATAGATGAGAATTACTCAAGTGAAGAAGAAGAAATTATTAAAAGAACATTACTAGATCTTGGTGCAAATCAAAACCAACTAGAAACTTTAATCATTAAAGCAAAGCAAAAAGAAGAAAATACAAATCAGATACTAGAATTTACAAGAGAGGTAAAAAACCTAGAAGAAACAGATAAAATTAAAATTATAAAATCACTTTGGAGAATTATTTACTCTAATAAAGATGCGGATATTTATGAGACTAATTTAATGCGACGACTTTCTGGATTACTATATATTGACAGTAAAACTATGGGAGATATTAAGGAACAAATTAAAAAAGAAGATTCTTAATGACCTACATCGTAAACGACAAATGTATTAAATGTAAGCTGATGGACTGCGTTGAAGTTTGTCCAGTTGATTGCTTTTATGAGGGTAAAAATATGCTTGTAATAAAACCAGATGAGTGTATAGATTGTGGCGTTTGCGAGCCTGAGTGTCCAATTGATGCGATCACTGCAGATACAGAGCCAGGTAGCGAAAAATGGTTAGAAATCAATAAACAATATTCTGAAATCTGGCCTAACATAAGTGAGAAAAAAGATCCACCACCGGATCACGAAAAATTTAAAAATGAAGAAAATAAGTTTGAAAAGTATTTTAAAGAAAACCTTTAAAAAAAATACCTCAAAAAAAGGCACTAAAAAAGTTTCTAAAAAGAAAGTAGCCAAGGTAAAAAAAATAAAAAAAAGTTCGACTAAAAAAACTTCAAATAAAAATATAAAAAAAAAGTAATTAAAATTAGAAAATTAGAAAATAAAAAATCTATTAAAAAGCAAGACCAATCTAGTGAAAATAAAACAGACAACTTAAGAATTTCAAAAAGTAATGAAGTTAAGCCAGAAATTAAAAAAGTCAAAAAACAAGAAACTGAAAAAAAGGAATATAAAGTTAAAGACTTTGTCGTTTATCCAAGACATGGTGTGGGTCAAATTACAGAATTTAAAAAGATAAATATTGGTGGAATCGATGTTGAAACTTATGTTATTAAATTTGAAAAAGACAAAGCAAATGGAATGGTTCCTGTTAACAAACAATCTCACTTACGTCCTTTAGCAACTATTAATCAAGTCAATAAATGTATTTCAATTTTAAAAAGTAAACCTAAAATCAAAAGGTCAATGTGGAGTAGAAGAGCTCAAGAATATGAAGCCAAAATATCTTCTGGAAAAATTTATGAGTTGGCCGAAGTGGTAAGAGATTTAAACAAAGGTGACGATCTTATGATTGACCAATCTTATAGTGAAAGACAGTTATTTGAAAAAGCGTATGAGAGAATTCTATCTGAATTTCAAATAGTATTAGATGTCTCTCTAGAAGATGCTCAAAAAAAGCTAGATAAAGCTTTAAAGAGAAATTTAGTTGCTAATCCACAACCACCTGTAGCAGCAGCGGCGGCTACTACAAAAACAACTAGCACAGATTTGCCTACTGAAGAACCTATTGGTGAGGCCGATGTTTCAGATCCAATCGAAGATTAAAAAAAAACGCCTCTCATACAAAATGTAATGAGAAGCGTTTTTTGTAAAGATTACTAAGTAACTATCTTCTTCTTCTTTTTTTAGCTTTTTTCTTAGCTTTTTTTCTAGTCTTCTTAGCAGCTTTTTTTCTTCGTTTAGCCATCTTTAGCTCCCTTATTTAAGTTAAACGAATCAAATTGATTCGTTATTAACTTATTTTTATTTTTTTATACAAGTTATGTCAATTCTTTAATTAAATTATAAAAAGTAAAAAAAAAAAAATTAATTTAAAAAAAAATAAAATTTTTATTTATAAATTGTAAAAAAAGTTAGTGTTTACGCGTTAAATAGCAAGTTTTTTAATTTTAATTATAAAGTTTATCTAATTTATTTTTATATTCTTGAATAATTTTATATCTTTTAAGTTTTAAAGTTGGCGTCATTAAGCCATTTTCAATTGAAAATTGTTTATCAACGACAATAAATTTTTTTATTTTTTCTACTTTACTTAAGTTTTTATTTGTTTTTTCTATTTCATTTTTAATCATTTCATCATTAATATTTCTAAAATTTTCATTTAAGACTATTAATGCAACTAAAAATGGCTTGTTATCTCCATAAACCAATGATTGTTCTATAAATTCTATTTTTATTAAATCATTTTCTATTTTGACAGGTGAAATGTTATCTCCTCCTGGAGTAATCAAAATATCTTTTTTTCTATCTGTTATTTTTAAAAAACTATTATCAAAATGACCAATATCACCTGTGTATAACCATCCATCTTTAATTGTTTTGTCTGTCTCTTTTGGATTATTCCAATAACCTAACATAACATTTTCACCTTTAATCAGAATTTCACCATCATCAGCTATCTTAACTTCATTTCCACTAAATGGAGGGCCGACTGTATCTATTCTAATATCATTAATCGGATTACAACTTACGACTGGCGAAGTCTCTGTTAGACCATAGCCTTGGAGAGTGGGTAGTCCAATTGAGTTCAAGAAAACACCAACTTTATAATCTAGCGCTCCTCCTCCAGATATAAAAGCTTTGAGAGATCCACCAAATTGTGATTTGATTTTTTTTCTGACTAAATTTTCACAAATGAAATTGATAAATTTTTCATACAAAGAAAACTTTTGTTTTAAGAATTTTTTTTGTCCTAAATTTAAAGTTGATTCTACTAAAAACTTTTTAATACCAGTGGCTTTTTTAAATGTGCTAGATATTTTTTGATATAAATTTTGATAAAATCTTGGCACTGCTGTCATAATATCTGGACTACATTCATTCATATTTTTTATTAGCTTGTCTATACTTTCTGCATAAAATATTTTTGCGCCTACTGATATTTGTACAAACTGAACTGTATGTTCATAAGAATGGGATAATGGTAACCATGTAAGAAATTTTGGTTTTTCTTTTGTTATTTGATTTAATAACTCTATAGATCCCTCACAATTATTTAATATACCACCATGGCTTAACATTACGCCCTTGGGATTTCCTTGTGTTCCCGAAGTATATATTAAACATGAAATGTCTTTTCTAGTTAAAGTAGTTTCATCTAATTTTTTTTCTACATAATTTGTTTTTTTAAAAATTTTATCAATACTTATAATTTCAATCCCACTCTTATTCTCGTTAATACTATCAAAACATATAGTTGCTTTGATAAAGTTATTTTTTGATATTATATTTTTAACTTTTTTAAATTGTGAATTATCAGAAACTATAATTACTGAAGGCTTACAATCATTTATAAGATACTCATAATCTCTTTCAGTATAAGTAGTATACGCAGGAACTGTTATTCCATCAGAAAGCATTATAGCTAAATCACTTATCAACCATTCAGGTCTATTTTCTGAAATTAATAAGCAACGATCTTTAGAGGAAATATATTTCTGGATATAATTAGATAATTTTTGGATACAGTCGTATGTTTGTTTCCAATTAAACTTCAAATCTTTATCTTTTAAAGATTGAAGAAAAATCTCATTTTTATCCTCAGATTGATATTGAGTAAGAAATAATTCTAAAAGATTATTATAATTGCCTAATTTCATAAAACTTTGGTGGGCGAAGAGAGAATCGAACTCTCACTTCTTGCGAAACACGATTTTGAGTCGTGCGCGTCTACCAGTTCCGCCATTCGCCCTTAATTTAAAATAATATTATTTAAATAGTATAAGAACAAAAATTATATTAAAAACAAAAAAATGTTTACTCGACTTTATAATAAATGCTTAAACTTGGCGGCTCATAAATACTCAAATTATTTTCTAGCTGTTGTTTCTTTTCTTGAAAGCTCTTTTTTTCCGATTCCACCAGATGTCATGATTGCACCAATGGCAATAGCAAAAAAAAATGATTTTTTTAAGATTTTCTTAATAGCTACAATTTTTTCAGTTTTAGGAGGAATGCTCGGCTACGTTCTTGGTGCATATTTTTTTGATTTTGCAATGAATATAGTTGAATTTTACAACTATGAAGAAAAAATGGTTGATTTAAAAAATACCTTAAATCAAGGAGATGGCTTTTATACTTGGCTTGGAATTTTATTTTTGGCTGGATTTACACCTTTACCGTATAAAGTATTTACTATCGTAAGTGGATTAATTAGTTTCAATTTTCCTATTTTTGTTTTGATTAGTTTAATTTCTAGAGGACTAAGATTTTTTATAGTTTCATATTTATCATCTAAATTTGGTAATACTTTTACAAATTTCATCAATCAACATGGTCAAAAATGGTTTACAATAATTGGTATTTTTATTGTAATCATTGTGACTATTTTTTATCTATTTATTAAATTCTATGGTTAATTTAAAAAAAGAAAAATATTTATTAATCTTACTAATTTCATGCTTTGTAGTTTTAACATCTGCTTTAGCTATTCAATATATATTCGGCTATCAACCCTGTAATCTTTGTGTGATAGAGAGAATTCCTTATGTGCTTGCAATCATTATTTTAATCTTAAATTATAATTTTGAGAATGACCAAGTCTTTTATAGTGTTTTACTATTATTAGTTTTTTTATTTTCATTTATTATTTCACTCTACCACCTTGGTATTGAGCAGGGTTTAATTGATGAGTCTAGTATATGTGAATCTAATAATAAGAATTTAATAACAAAAGAAGAAATATTAAATTCTTTTCAAGAAATAAGAATAAGTTGTAAAGATGTGACATTTAGAATTTTTGATTTATCACTGACAACCTATAATATGATCATTAGTATTATATTGTTTTTAATATCAAAAAAAATTTATTTAATGAATAATGACACCCAAAAAAAAAATTGAAGAATTTATTAGAGTAGATCACGCTGGTGAACGCGGAGCTGTGAAAATATATGAAGGTCAACTTCTTGCCCTGAGCACTTTGGTAAAAGATGATGATTTAAAAAAAAAGATTGAAGAAATGAAAGTTCATGAAAAAGAACATTGTGATTTTTTTGAAAAAGAAATTAAAAAAAGAAATATTGCACCTACTAAATTTTTACCTTTATGGGATTTATTAGGTGTTGGTTTGGGCTTTGGTTCTACTTTGTTGGGAAAAAAAGCCGCAATGTTATGCACTGCTTCGGTTGAAGAAGTAATTGATAAACATTATCAAAATCAAATTGATCAATTAGATTCAAATGAAAAAGAACTTAAAAAAAAAATTATTAAATTTAGAGATGATGAGCTACATCATAAGGATATAGCTTATGAAGAAGGGGCAACTAAAAATGGTTATTACTCTTTGCTTGATAAAATTATTAAAACTGGATCAAAAATAGCAATAAATATTTCTGAAAAAATTTAATAAATATTAAGATTCTAACTCAACATCCCAATATAAATAGTCCATCCAGCTTTTATGTAAATAATTTGGTGGAAAATATTTTCCATTTTTATGAAGATCTTCTGTTGACGGACGATATGGGTATTGATTTAATTCCATACCTGAAAATTTGAATAGTTTTCCACCTTTTTTAACATTACAGGTTGAACAAGCTGTAACAACATTATCCCAATTTGTTTCTCCACCTTTAGATCTTGGCAATAGATGATCAAAAGTTAACTCTTCTCCACTCCCGCAATATTGACAGGAAAAACGATCTCTTAAGAAAACATTAAATCTTGTAAAACTTGGTTTAGATTGTGGAACAATATAACTCTTAAGCGCAATAACACTTGGAAGTTTCATTTCAAAAGATGGACTTCTAACATGTCGATCGTAATTACTAATTATAACTACTCTATCTAAAAAAACTGACTTAACAGCATCCTGCCAAGACCAAAGAGAAAGAGGATAATAGCTTAAAGGTCTATAGTCAGCGTTAAGTACAAGCGCTGGACACTTTTCTAAAGAAACATTTTGCTCAACTAATTCATTCATCACATAAATCTTATATCAATTATTTATTGATATCAATATTATCAAACTACTAAATTTTTTTTTAAAATATAATTTAAAGCTATACTTGATGCTTCAACAGGAATGTGATGTCCACAATTCTTTATCAAATGAGTTTCCACATTTATATTTTCTCTTAAAAAAAAATCTTTTGCTTCAAGCAAATGTGTTGGTGAGACAATATCATCCTTGTCTCCATGGATCAAAAGGGTATTAGTAGAGTTTTTTTTTCTATATTTCAAATTATCTACATCAATAATCTTTCCTGAAAAACCTACTATGCTCCTAAATGGTTTTTCTGAAGTTAGTCCAACATTAATTGACATCATACAACCTTGGCTAAAACCAGATAAAGTAATTTGATTGTTATCAAGACTGTACTCTTTCTTCACTTCATCTAAAAATTTATTGAGTTTTTCTTCTGCTTTTAAAGATTCATTTAAAATATAATTAGGCTCATCTTTTGCAAGATCGAACCACTGATAACCTATTGGATTAACTGCACAAGGTTCATGGCCATTTGGACAGATAAAGATAGTATTTGGCATATGTCTTTTCCAATTTAATGTAAGCATACTTATATCTTTGCCGTCTCCGCCATATCCATGAAGTAATACAACTACGCTGGTAATATCCTTATCTTTTTCAGGTTCTATAATTGTACTATCAAGACAAAATGTCATAACAAATTTAATTTGTTTTTTATTTTAAAAAACACTCTACAATATAAATATGCTTACAGGAATATTTGTTAAAATTTTATCTATAGTCCTTCTGATTGCTGTGGGAATTGTATTGATCCTTGGTATAGGAACACTATTTAAGGGAGGAGATTTAAGTAAAAAATATTCAAATAAATTAATGCAACTAAGAGTTCTTTTACAATTTGTTGCGATAATATTGCTTATAGTTTTTGCATATTTCTTTAAAAACTAGTTATAAAATTTAATCCATTTAATAAATTCTTTGTCACCAAAATCAATAGACCCAACTACTCTGGCAAATTCTTTACCTTCTTTATTAAGCATAATTGTTGTTGGCAGTCCTCTTAAACCAAAATTTTTGGCTAATGTTACAGGATTATCAAAATAAACATCTAAATTTTGGATATTTAAGTCCTTAAAAAATTTATTTGATTTTTTTAAATTATCTTTGCCAATATTTATTGGAAATATTTTTATATTATCTAAATTTGGATTAACTTTTAAAGCATCAAGAGATGGCATTTCTTCTTTGCAGGGCGCACACCAGGTTGCCCAAAAATTAAGTAATACTAAATTGCCCTTAAAATCTATTAATTTTAACATTTTTCCATTTGAATCTAGAAAAGTGATATTGTCATATGTTTTTAATTCTTTATTAACGACTATGTTTTTAATATTTGGAGCCTCATTAGCTAACGTATTAGAAATAAGGAAAATAAATATTATTAAAAATCTCATATTAAAAAGGTATAAGTAACTACCATGGCTAAAAATAAAAACAACCAGACAATATGGAACACTAGAATTAAAAAAAAAACATCTTCTCTTTTTCAAAAAATTGGAGGTTCCATAGACGTTGATAAAAGGTTGTACAAAGAAGACATTGCAGGATCAATTGTCCATGTTGAAATGTTATTTAAACAAAAAATTATATCTTTTAAGATTAAAAATAAAATCATCTATGGATTACAAAAAATAGAAAAAGAAATTTCAAAAAATAAATTTGAATTTAATAGAAAATATGAAGATATTCATATGAACATTGAAAAAAAACTTTTTCAGATTATTGGGGAAGAGGCTGGATATATTCATATTGCTAGATCAAGAAATGATCAAGTTATAACTGATTTTAAAATTTGGATTAAATCAGCTACTAAAGAAATTAATATTCATTTAGATAAAGTCGTTAAAACGACTCTTCAGATTGCAGAAAAAAATATAGAAACAGTCATGCCTGGTTTTACTCATTTAAAAAATGCACAGCCAGTTTCACTAGCACACTATTTTATGGCTTATATTGAAATGTTCAAAAGAGATAAAAAAAGATTTTTCAATAATTTAGAAAGTTTAAATGAATGCCCATTAGGTGTGGCTGCACTTTCTGGTACAACATTTGATATTGATAGAAATTATACTGCAAAGAAACTAGGCTTTAATCATCCAACTAAAAATTCAATAGATACAGTTTCAGATAGAGATTTTGTTTTAGATTTTCTTTTTAGTGTTTCAGTTTGTTCAATACATATTTCTAGAATAGCAGAAGAGTTGATAATTTGGAATTCAGATGGATTTAATTTAATCCATCTTTCAGACAAAGTTGTTACTGGCTCATCAATAATGCCTCAAAAAAAAAATCCTGATTTATTAGAATATTTAAGAGGTAAAACTGGAACAACATTTGGAAATTTATTTTCAATGCTTACAATATTGAAAGGCCTGCCGTTGTCATATTTTAAAGATATGCAAGATGATAAAGAAATAGTTTTTAAATCTTTTGATACATTAATTAATTGTCTCAAAATATTAAATGAAATTTTGAAAAATATCTCACCTAATAAAGAAAATATGTTTGAGTTGGCTGACTCTGGCTATACTATAGCAACTGATCTAGCTGATTATCTAGTTAAAAACCATTCAATGTCATTTCGAAAAGCTTATCAAAAAACAGCCGAGATAGTAAATTTTGCCGAAAAAAAGAAGAAAAAAATAAGAGAACTTAAAATAGAAGAACTGAAAAAAATTGAACCAAAGCTCACCAATAATGTTTTAAAAGTTTTTGATTTAAAGAATTCAATAAATTCAAAAAAATCTTATGGAGGAACATCTTTTGAAAACATTAAAAGAATGATAATGAAATATAAAAAAGAAAAATGATAAAAAAAATTTTAATATTATTGTTTGTTACTATTCTAATCACTTCGTGTGGTAAAAAAGGTGATCCTATTTACAATGGAAAAAATAAAAATTTAGAAAAAATAAGTACTCAGATGAGTATCTTTTCATGATTTATAAAAAGGATAAACTGATAATAGATGGTTTTGATATTAGCTCGCTAGTAAAAAAATATAAAACACCAATTTATTGTTATTTTTTAAAAAGGATCAAAGATAATGTCCAAAATTTTAAAAACCACTTTAAAAACATTAGTCCTTTAATTTGCTATGCAGTAAAGGCCAATTCAAATTTGGGTATTCTAAAAGAAATTAAAAGACTTAATCTCGGGGCAGATGTTGTTTCTGGGGGTGAACTTATGAAAGCTCTTAATGCAGGTATCAAGCCAAAAAAAATAGTATTTTCAGGTGTTGGTAAAACTGCTGAAGAAATTGAATATGCGATACGAAAAAAAATACTACTAATTAATGCAGAGTCAAAAAGTGAAATTTTAGAAATAGAAAAAATAGCAAGAAGAAAAAGAAAAAATGTGAATATAGGTATAAGATTAAATCCTAATACCGATGCAAAAACTCTTAATCAAATTTCAACTGGCAAAAAAGAAAACAAATTTGGTGTTGATCAAAAAGTATTTTTACAACTTGTTAATTATTTAAAAAAATCAAGACATCTAAGTTTAAAATGCTTAAGTGTTCACATCGGGAGTCAAATTCTTAATCATAAACCCTATCAAAATATG
>VMHT01105345.1_pt1 | contig 16733 bp, 5 predicted proteins | sample 4693611 | NCBI WGS metagenome assembly VMHT01 (sample SAMN12280063, study PRJNA550983) | marine metagenome | isolation source: seawater sampled from same location over 5 years 0.02-0.2 micron viral filtrate | place: USA: collected off the coast of southern California halfway between the port... ...
AAGTTACTGATTTGCATTTAATTTTGAGTACAAGAAAATCCCCAAGTTCGTGGAGCAAAATCAACTTTCAGCCATTTATAACATTCGCCCAAGTTTGATACAGAACAATCTTGGCTTGTTTCACATTGTGTGAAATCTTCCCTGCCCGATTTACCCAAAGAGCAATATCCAAATGAAGGGCATTGCTCACCATAGCCCAGATAATCTTCTAGAACCCCAGTGTACTGGTCATTGCCTATACATACATTATCCAGCGGATTGTACGTATATGGATTAGCCACCTTGTTGGACCAACACATGCAAGTACCATCTCCAGTGCGTCCCCAATTACACCAACCACCCCTTCCGCAGGCTAAACTACAAATCCATGGTTTGTCAGGGTGGCAAACGGGTATTGGTTCTGCGGAAGACATTCCTGGGCCAAGTGAAAATGATCCGCCTGGCTGAAAGATGTGTTTCAGTTCAGATGGTTTGATCATATCTGTCTCGTCGCACCTTAAGCATTCTTGTCCCCAAAAGTTTGGCGCGCATTCTGAGCATGTATGATCTTTTCCCGAAGAGTCATATCCCACGTGCTCAGAAGGGTATCGCTTGATGTAGGGGGATAACATCCATGATGTGTACTCCTTTGTGTCACAATCACACTTGCCGGTACCACTATTTGTACCACTACCGTCGCATTTGCCATGACCTGAACAAGCTCTGAGGCCAACCCCGCCAGGACATTGCTGGCATTTAGGGCCCCAATATCCGGAAGCGCATGTGTCACATTCCAAGTCCTCGTCCCAGTCGCCACATTGACACAAGTCACCATACCAGCGTATAATTTTGTTTTTATCAAGAATTCCAGTAATTGGGTCAATGTATACTGTATTCCCACACGTGCACCTCATATTTAGGTAATCGTCATCCCTGCTGTATCCTGGTGTGCACGTACCTTTTCCACCGGAGCAAATGGACGATGGTTCTTCTGTATTCCAATCATAACCAGGGCAAAAGTCGCACGCCGGCGATATCTTGGCATGATCAAATACCATGTCTGGATCTTTGCGACCAAAAAATTTCGAATCGCAATCGCACATACCGTCGCCATGATATGACTCTTTGCAACACACTCTGGAAACACATCTTCCACCCTCATACGTAGCTCCTGTTTCATCAATATGTATAGATCTGTCTATACAATCTTCATCAGACGAGCATAACTTTCCAGCGGGCAATTTAATGGACCATATGGGATTGATTGGCAGTTCTGTGCCCTGACAAGTTCCTTTACAATTCTCGGAAACAGTGCAATCACTATTTGATGTGCACGTCTCTCGTGTCGGAGTACAAGCCAATTGCCAATCGGGATTCTCGAGTTGGTGCTTTTGGTCATCATTACATATGCCCCTATTATTACATTGAACACCTCTGAGTTCTTCAAACAGGATCCAATTGGTAATTGTTCTGTCACGGTCTAATCGGATTCGAACACGTACATGTTCCAACACCTTTTGATCATTGGCATCGTAAGCAAATTGTGTAAGCCATGCTCCGTCCTTGAATATTTGCATGTCTTGTATTTCTCCAACATCACCATTGTTATCTTTGGTTCTTGTACCTTTCTTGATAGGGTTAGACTTATCAAGGGTTTTCAAAGGTGTGTCATTTCCAATTGGACATTTCTTGCAGTAGTATCCCCAGTGATCTGGGAGGCATTCGTCACATACATGTCTGTTATCGTCTTCTGATATGGTATTTGGATATAACTCAGAAGAATGTTGCCAAGGTTGCCATCCATCTGCACATATATCACAGTTTTCGCCATCGTAGCCCCTGTCACAGATATTGCATCTGGGCGCATTTGCATAGCCCGTTTTGCATACATCGCAGTCTTCTCCTTTCCATCTATCGCCACATTGTTCGCACTTTGGGCCTGCCCAATTAAAGTCGCAAATGCACTGGCCTGTACCGAAACGTCCAGAGTCGCATATGCCGTTGTCTCCGCACAAGCAAGGCAAGCAATTTGGGCCCCATTCCTCTAACGAACAATCGCACTCAGCAAGTCTGTAAGGATGTTGCCATGTAATATATGTGCCCGCAACGGCCAAGCAAACTGCGCCAAGCAAAGGCAGGCCTGCTACTAAAATCTTGTAAGTGGGCCACCTTGGTTTGCCGAAACATTTTTGGTCAATGATATGTGTCATCATAAAAGTTAGCCAGCATCCCCCAACAACACCGCCGGCTGTAAGCCAAACCATTCCAGATATCCAACCGGCAGGACATTTGGGGGCAATATAACCTGAATCAGACATTTTTTGGAACCCTTGGAACAACAGACTCAGTCCCGCCCAAAAATAAATCAAGTTAATGATTTTATAAGTTGTATGAACATGCATATGTTAAATGAAATCACGTATTTATACGATAAAATGTTTAATAAATGAATGGCATCTTTGTATTCGCTTCCTTGATCATAACCCTAATCTTATTTGGTGTCTTGTGGGCCGAAGATCTTCTGCGTGATTTTTGGCACTTGGGACCTCCCTTCCAAGTTGGGTCTATTCAGATCAAGGATTGGGCACAATGGTGGATATTTGTCGGCTTACTAGCATTGTATCAAATATCTACTGTATATATAGAGGAAACTGCAGGCCGTGATTTGGAGCGCAAACATATCAAGAAAGAACCATTTACCGATAATGAATTATTGATATTGGCGTGTTATAATTTTTATAGATGGTTAGGTACTATCTTGCATATTTTAGTTGCTGTGACACGCGTCGATGTTTGGTTAGTTTTCGCAGCTGTAGATACTTTGGTAAGGTTGTGCATCTGGCATGAATCTGATGGTCGTCATCCACGTGTATTCTCTACATACTAGCTGTTTCTGGTTCTTTCTGTTGACCTCGCCTGAGTGCGAATTGAATAGCAATTTTGGCGGTCGGATTTTGAAGATGTTCTGCAAATTGAGCAAGTTGATTGAAAAATGTTTTCATAGACTTGTTGACAAAGGTTTCGTGGCGAATATCTTCTCCGAGCATGTTGAATGTAGATTTGGCGTTGTGTATATCCGTGTCCAGCTTTTCAATTTCTGGTGCCTTCTTGTGCCTTTTTGTTTTGGAGTCCAAGAACCTTTCCTGTCTTTTGCTTAGGATCCTGAAGGGGGGTGACCTAATGGCCAAGTTCTTCACATATCCGGACGAGTATGGGACTGCAACAAACACAAATTGAGGCGTGGTCCCATTTGAGTAGGACTCATATTCGCGGCCAAGTTCAAAACCGGTGTGATTCCCAGTTTTATTCTGGCACTTTTTCTTGAAACGAAGTTCGTTATCTGTGATATCAAATACAATACCACTGTCGACACGCTGGCATTCGAACTTTTTCTTTTTAACATCTGGGCACCTCATGTAAACAGTCTCGTCAGAGTTGAAAAGACAAATAGAAAGGTGGACCTTGGTGCCGTTTACGAAGCTCTGAAGGCCCGAAACAGTCGGGTTCTTCTTTTTAGCGGCTTCACAGCGGTATAGAGTGAGCCCGGAGTCCTCCATTAGGAAGTTCTCGAGGGTCAAACCAACAGGTAGATCTTGACGTTCTTGCATAGTCCAGTTGGGTTGTGATGTCACTACAACCCCTGTCACTACAACCGCTGCTGGGCTGGTGTCTTGGGGCACCATGGACTGGTCATGCGCGCCATCCATGTCCTCATCGTCACTGTCGTCCCAACCATCGGACTCGTAATCGCCAAGCAAGCCGTTTGATGGGGTCCCCGTCTCCGGATGGGGGCTGGTCATGTCAGATGGGGTTGGCATCATGGTGGGGTATCGGGTTTGTTATTTAAAGCTATGTGTTTGTTAAATTACTTATTCTCAGAATATGTTTTATATGATTTAAATGTATGATTTAAATGTAACATTTAAATGTCTGTTGGTTTACCTTTAACCCAAAAGTCAATACAACCTTTACACACTGTTTCAACACCGAACATGTTCTCCTCATCAATGACCCCGAGCCCCCTTGACATGTCTTACCCGGCTTCCGGGTCGTCTTCGATGTCGTCAGACGTCTCGTCTTCGTGTTCTGAGTCGTCTGGCGGTTCCGGCATAGTCGATAAGGTTCGCTTTCATAAGACCGGCCAGGTGAAGGCTCAGAGCGTCGGACTTTTGAACTTTGTTCTGGGAGATGAGTCCTACATTCTGCACAGAGATGGGGCAGTGTTGGGAAAGTACCCATCTATGATTCTCCCGCCAGAGTTCGAGGATGCCAAAAAAGTCCTCATAACGATTCATCTCAACCACCCGAGCGTTTCTGGAGAAGCTGGGACGGCTATAGCGCCTACGTTCGTCAAGAAATTCCTAAACGATACAAGCAAAACGCTGAGCCAAAAGTTCCCACTTTCAAAGAACCAACTTTGGGTGAGACCAGGAGACTTGCCAGACAAGCGTACGATTCAATTCAAGAAGAAATTATGGACACTTTCTACACTGTTTCGCAAGATATGTAACACTAAGTGGCCCAAGTTTATCATTTCAGCAGAGGCTGAAATAGATGGTCAGAAAAGGGTGGAGATTTCTCCGGAGTTTGAGGTGCGTAGTAAGGAGCAAGGTCACAAGACTCGGGCATCCCGAGGTTTGGCAGCAACTGTTACGAAACGTCGAACACCGGAGACTGAGATTCGCGAGAGTGAACTACGTCTACTTCACGCAGACATTGTCGGCCGGCGTGACCAAATGCAGGCCATTCAGTCTGAAAATGAAGACATGTCTGTTCGATTTGGGTTCATCCGTGCAATACTTAACACTTGTCATGCCCCCCAGGCTGAGAAACTCCAGGACATGTGTCGCCAACACGAAATCCTGATGAGAAAGTGGAATAGTTAGATCATATTTTTGGTTTTGGATGTGGAACCGATCTATAGTAGAGATCATGACACTGAGCATTGATGAAGTGTGTGGTTTGATCATAAATGAATATTATAAAGAACAGAATAAAAGTAGTAATGTGATGTCAAAGCATAAAATGCCGTGTACTAGATGTGGAGTTCATTTATCGCCTACATGGAGGCCGGGTCCCTGCGGTACATCTTCTTTGTGTAACAAATGTGGTTTGTTGTATATGACGCGAAGCCATAGACCCAGAATGGTCGACTTGGTCGTATCGAATGGGCAGCCAGTATGGATGAAACGCGAGACTGACACATTACAATGGGTAGAGGCTTCTCTAGCTGATGAGGAAGATCCTAGAATTATGTTATGGATGAATCAAGAAGAAGAACGTGCAGAGTTCATACAGAGTAAAAAGAGAAAATTTATAGAAATGTAAAATCTAAGCTATTCATTCTAATTTGATGCACAATAATTTGATCCAGGATCGGATTTGTAGAACTTCAGCCCTGGGTATTGTGTTTGATTACTAATTTTAAAGTGGCAATTGTGAAATCCGTCATCATTTCCGCAAGATACTTTTAATCGTCCGTTCATGCCCTTGGACCAATGTTGTTCAATGACTGTTGTTGTATATGGTGATGGTTCATATATGCCGCTTGAAACGCCTTGCTGCCATGTTTCTATCCTTGCATAGTCGTCAGGTTCGTAGAATGTATATTGACGCGGTCCATCTGATAGAGCCACCACATATGTATCGTAAATTTTGACAGGTCGGTCATCCGGAAAAATGGAATATGTAAAGTAGTTTGCATTCGTGTTTCCAATATAAGGTGTGCCATCTTTGGTCCAATGATTGGGCCCACATCCACAACTTTGATCTGAAACACGAATAAAAAACGAAAGGCTTCCATAAGCATCTCTACACCTATTCATGCACTCCCGAATCCTATCTGGATTGTAGAGGCGTCTCTTTTCGTCCAAAAGTGGCGGATATGCTCCTTCAGGTAAGTATGTATATTCTGAGGGATATCCTGGCGAGTAACTTACATATTTATATCCTTCTGACATCAAATGTTCGCCTGATGGGTCGTAACATACGTTTGGCGGAGTATCATCCTCCGAAATGCCATAATATGCACCCTCGCAACCAGGAGTTTGACTATATTCATCTTTTCTGATATGGCATTGTAAGCCAGGCTGACAATCGGAATTGTCTTCGCATTCACCTTCGCATTCCCCAAGACCTGAAACGGAGCCTTCTACTCCTTTGAATACGTATGTTTTCAGCACGCTGTACAGTGTATAGCATCTGTTCTCAAGATAATTTGGTCTATTGTTAGAAGAGACCCAACAGCCAGGAACCAATTCACCACCGTTACTTCCCTCTCCTCGATCAAAACAGGCCTCCCCTGAACCACAATCAGAATCCTTTGTGCAACTCCTTGAACAAACGCTACCCGCATAATTGTCATAACTTGGTTTATTTAGTAACCTTTGCGGCGTGGACCAGTCTTGACTCTGAAACTCCAATCCATCCCATGATAAAATGCCATTCCAGCCTTCTTCTGGACATTCTAAGCAATCTGATCCTCGCGTTCCTTTGGTTGTGCGACCACTCGGACATCCCCTACATGCTGTGAAATCACCGTTTGAAGTCGTTTCGGGATCACACAACGAGCATGATGATGCCCAAGTCTTTTGTGACACAAAAGTTCCACCCTGACACAACGTTCCATGTGATACTTGGCTACATGTTCGACCACCTTGACACATTGAACAATAATGTTGCTGCTGCTCATCTTGATAATAACCAGACGGACAGTTTGTGCAAGGAATTGCAGTGCCTAATTCGCTATTATATTTTCCAACAGCACAACCTAAGCATATAGCAGCACCTGTCTGACTTTGATATTTGCCTTTCTCACATTGATCACATATGTCAGCGCGTCCAGTCTGGTCTGACGACTTTCCAATTGGACACGGTTTGCAGCTCGCCGCACCTGCTATGTTTTGATACTGGCCAGGTTGACAATCTTCACATTCGAAAGTGTTTGTCACACTGCTCAATTTGCCTTTCTTACCAGCAGGGCATGTATAGCATTCCATCTTGCCAGCATCCGGTTGCCTGAAACCGGACGGACACTGTTTACATGTCGAAAGGCCTACATTGTCTTGATAATATCCTGATTGACATGTGCTACAAGAAGTCTGTGCATTGAAGAGAGAAGAAAACCCTGCAGGACATAAATTGCACGATGACTGGCCTCCCTTATCTTGATACGTCCCTGATTGACATCCAACACATACATCTCTATTCGCTTCTTGGCCTGTAGATGTATAGTATCCTGCAGGACATGTTTGACACGTATCTTGTCTTAAGAACTCGCCAGGCTCACAATTGCTGCACAAAGGCATATTTTTGTCCCACGAATTATCACTTAAATACCCACCAGTGCTATACCAACTCCACGTCTCAGTATTGGCATTGGCATTTAATTGACTGGTCTTTGTCAAAGAACAAGCGCACGTTCTGAAATCCTCAGACAAGCCTACCGCCTCCAAAGTGTTCAAATCTTTATTTACAATCAAACGCTCAGATAGGCCATTCAATTCGTGTTTCAGCTTATATAACGAGTGTGTTTTCCCATCCTTGACACAGTAATCGTTTGACACGTCGCTGTCTCTCATTACTTTACATTCGCTCATTTCCTGTCCATTAGTACGCTGTTGACAGGTATACCCAGGTAAACAAGTTCCGTCATCACAATCACCTTCACAAAGTCCTAGCCTACCAACTAAAGATTGTGGATTAGCATCACCGTGCATGCCCATTTCTTTAAAATCCGTCAAATAAATTTTTTCTTGACAAGTGTCCGAATTGACGCAACTACAACCCCAAAATTCATCAGACACCTTGTTGATAGATAAAAACCGCGTCATATTGCCAAATTTTGACTCGCACTGTTGCCAACATTCGTCTATAGCAATATTCTCTGGACTCATCACCGAACTAATCATCACAGGACTGGCACTTTGAACGTCAAAAATTAACAGACTTCCTGAATTCTCTAGTTCTTCGCAATTCTTTTCAGCTCCCCAAGTGCCCAATTTTGCTTTATTAGTGTTCTTGGACCCGAATGAAGAAGAACACAAGCACTTAGCTTTAGGATTGTTATACCCAGCATAGCGATGGTCAATTGCTTTACAGTTCGCTACACAGGCGTGAAGAGATTCGCTACTGATTTCAGTCCATTGTGTCGTATCTTCAGTAACCATGCACCCTTGATAAGCGAACACGCGTTTTCTCGCACTATTCGACTTCACAACTGTTTCAATTGTTAATTGTGTTCTATCGTTTTGGTAATCGCGATATTCAAGCACAGGGAGCAATGATTCTCCTGTGCATCTCGAAGACTTTGTTAGCTTATAGCAAACACAATTTGCAGCTTCGTAATTAGCTGCGTGCCGAATTGTGCTAGACGACGGAAAGGTGCCTAATTCGCCGTTGTACAATGCTAGAGAACACTGGTCAGCACAAGCTTGAGAACTATGTGTAGGGCCGATTTCGAAATATCCATTGCCAATCTGCCATGCGTCACGTCCACAAAACATACCTGCTTCCTCTTTAATAACTGTTGCAACTGACGGAGAATACAGTGACATAATAGAACTCTTGAAATTGTACGAGTTATATGTATTCGACTCACCATAAGTCAACTGTTCGCTTGCTTCCTGCCAAGAACAATAACACCTCCCGGTCGTTTCTTGTAAAAAGAAACCATTCGTAAATCGTAAATATATGTCTTTGTCCTCCAAAGATAGAAGGGTTCCTCTATCTTCACTCGTATGATATTGGAAAGGTCTTTCATGACAGGCTTTTGCACACTCTTCAATCCTTTTTTTTGGAGTTGCATCACACACACGTGTCCCGTCTGGATATTCACTTTTAGCATCATTGGTATATGCGTATGTACGGACAACAGGGAACTCATCCAAAGGCGGATTGGATGCTTCTACATTCCAAGTAAATGGCTTACGGAAAGCGAATTGGACCGAATCTGCGAATTGGTCCACAGAAACCCTTATACAAGTTGTGGGATCTACAAAACTGCATGCACATCTCCCATTGAGTATACCGAATCCGTAAACTTTATCAGAGCTAGAGAATGTGTCACTGTCTATTCTATTAGAGCAACCCAGGGCGCATCGCTCTACTTGTTCTCTGAATGAACCTGGATTATCAGAATTATCGTCGTAAATTCTGTGTCCATTGTTTAAATCGTCATGGCACAAGCCGTCAAACACCTTATAGTATGGTATAGCTACATCACATTCAACATCTTTATAGTAGCAGGTATTGTCTCTGAGCACAAAAAAATCACACCCCTCATGGTTGTGACATTTCGACTCGCACCCGGCCAGGTCTGAGGTCTCTCCTGTATGGGAACTAGTGCAGGATCTATAGCCAAGATTATGTTCACTTCCAGCAGATGAAGGTTCCGTACATCCGTAGTATATTCGAGCTATATTATGATTTTGGTTTAAATGATATTTTTTTGGATAACCACCAGTGATGGCCAATTCGTATTGAACATCAAGGGTCTTTGCATTAAAGCATTGCTTTTCCGAAACCAGTTCATAACCACCTTCGATAGATCCATCAATCTTGCAAGCGCCTGTATTTTGCCCATCAGCTGCTTCAAATAATATGAAATTGCAATCCTCAGACGCTTTGCATGTTGACTGACACTCTTCTAATGTTTTTGGACTTATAAAGACGCAATCTTCCTGACTTGAGCCCCACGCTCCACCTGCTGGCGGTGCGAAGCCAGAGTTCGTCATCCTACATACACTTCCTCCGCGTCCTGGTTGCGAGTAGCACCAATACTTATCCCAATTAGGATTATATTCCAAGTAAGGATGAGTATAAGGACATGGGTTGTCTGCAGAACTAAGAAGAGTTCTGGTATTTTTCAGTGGATAAGGTAGTGGGTCGTCAAATTTGACACCGTAATCATCGGTATTGTACATTTGTAGACAACCGAGCAAGCAATCGCCCAAATCTAAACTGGAAGAATATTGCGACTCAAAAGTTATTTGTGCCATTATCCCAAATTTTGTTTGATTAATAGGCTCTAAGTCGATGTTTGCTTCGTGTAGAACATTTGAGTCTATATATAATTCGCTACCGACGATTCCGCCTCCTGCATTGATTGATTGGGGTTTTAATTGCATTTTTGTGATGGATTGTTCCGCAATCATTTGTATTGAGTGTTTTGAATATGTTTTGATTCTGTTTTCGTAGCAGGTCGTGCAACTACCAGATTCTGGCCCTGAAACGGATTCACCCGGACATCTACGGCAAAATTGAGATGTAAAATGAGACCATGCTTGTTCTTGTTTAACGCCTTGCATACAAAAATATGATAATGAAGGCAAACATTTTCGAAGTCCAATGACTCCCCAATAAGCAATATTTGGGTTAACATTTGGCATGTACCAACATCCTTCGAACAACCCGAGTCTATATTGGACATTATAAATACCAAATGAGGCCGCTGCTTCTTGACAATCTTCGTATTTTTCGATCTTTTTCATACCGCTGTCTTGACATGTCTGAGCATTCACGCTATTCCAGATAAAGTTTGGCCTTTCTTTAACGAATGGCGTTTCAATAAACGCTTTGGCAGGCAAAAGAGCCGACTCTGGAACATGTTGTTGAATAAATGATTCTATATATCCCTGGTCTTTTGCTACAGATCCCGGCAACGACGTGTATCCAAGTGGACAAGATACGACCGGCATAAAGTTTTTCCGTTCGTACGACATGAGATAATTCACACCTGATACATGCACCAAAGATTCAGGCACAATCGCACAGTCTTCATCGAGACTTCCTTGTTCGTTGTACTGATAGTACCACATATTATATTGGGAAACAGGTGTCGGGAAATTTAACATGACAGTTTCTGTATCAAACTCGCCAGATATTTTTTTTACGCGACCTGCAGGGCATTCTGAGCATTCTTTTGATCCAGCAGCTGACCACATTGATCGAGGACATCTTATGCATACATTATCTACATAATCGTTTGGCGAAACAGTTGTAGTTTTACCTTGACAAGCACTCATTTCATTGACTTGAATAGAACATTGAATCTCAGTGACCGTTCTGGTCATGCCTTCATCTGGTTGATAGTATCCAGGCGGACACTCTTCTTTATAACCGATGTCATTGTACATGGTGCAAAAGTGACCTTTTGGACAAAGACCACCGAGGAATGGATCCTGTCCTTGTTGATACTTGCGCGTATTATAAAGTCCAAAAACACTCACTGTATTGTTAAAGCTATAGGTAAAACAAGTGTCGAATCGATCATATGTGGACGTTTCTTGACGTATTTCGGCTCTACCTTTGCGAAGGGAGTAAAGTATATAGCCTGGCCTATCAATGATTTGTGTACAGCTGTGGAATACTTGGCAGTTGTTTATTGGGTTCATAAAGACGGTGAAACGGCTATCTGAGTTTGGAATTGGAGCATCATCTGAACTTATTACGACCCACAATTGAACCGAGTAATTCATAAAGGAAGCATATCCTAGCGATGTTGAGGACGATTGCCTTGCAAGGAACTCGCTTTGGTATATTGTATTGAGATCAAAGTCACTCTCAGTTCCTCCTTTATAAGCTTCTTGGAAAGCGAAAAAGCTACCACCTTCAGATTTTGCTCTTTCTGCGCAATCTTTGGGCGACAGTATGGAATATATGTTGCCTTGAAAGTCGGTATACGTATTATATGACTCGCCAGAAGAAGAACATATCTTGTTTGAAGCTTCTGAAAAATATGATTCTGCATTTCCCATAAAGTGAACATCAATTTCTCGCTGTTTGGAATAAAAATCACAAACACCAACGCCATTGCATTTCCTCGAAGCAGCCCCAATAGCGTTATCCCACCAGAAATCTTCGGCTTCTTCCTCACTTTCAATGAGCGCAGACTGTGACCTGACACCTTTCCCAAATAGACCAGGACATGCTCGGCAAATGTCCTTTGCCATGCCATAATATTTATGTGTATCAAATACACCGACTTGCTCAAAAGGTTTCTGAACAAAGCCAGACCGGTTCTTTGAGGGAATCCACTGCAATCCGTCTACAGGTTCTCTATAAGAGATTTGATAACCAGGCTCGACCAATAGATCACGTAATATCCAGCGATCTGTGCGCTCATTCACTATCGATGTAATGAGTGGCGGTGCTGTAAATCTGGAGTATGGAACACTGTCGCGTAATCCTTCGTACACATATGGTTGGAACCCATTTGGACAACACATATTCTGTGGATCCATGGCTATGGAAGGACACACACAAAAGGTTGTCGGTAAGTACACAGATATCTGCGACCTATACGAGTCCTCAAGTGTATAACCATAACTATAAGGATGAGGTGTATTTGAACAGCGGCCACCATTTAGGCATAAAGCACACTCGTACTGACAATTCTCACCATGAAACCCATTATTTGTCTGTAATTCATCTTTGAAATATGTATATACGTCATCCTTCGACCAGTAGCCTGTAGCTGTTTGTGGACTCTGATGATAAGCACCTGTACATTCTTGGCACGAATTTTCATATGCATTGCCTGGTGCATAACGCTTAAACCACATATGACCACGCTGAGGAGTATATTGGCTTAGTTGCAGCACAAAAGCCGAATACTGTCTGTACATGATCATGTAGTATACTGGCTTGTAAACAGTTTCTTCTTGTTCGAGCTGGCCATAGTTGGGGCAAATTTGTCCTTTTGGACAAAGACGGACATCTACAACAGCCGATTTCGCCGACGTGTCTAGCTTTGATTTCCCACCACAATAACATAAACCATTGCCAAACTTTCCAAACCAACATCGGCCATTACCATTACACATTGTAGAATCATCTAAGCCGTTATATCCAGCACAGGACACTTTGCAATTTCTTGTCGCAAACCCCCTTTGACACTCGTCACAAATTGGCGAATCCCAGTACCCATTACGACTGTCCGAGTCACATGTACATGCAGGACAAAGCAACACTGAATTAGGGCGAATCTCGCATAACTTATTGTAGCTCTGAACTGATTTAGAGTCGGGCTTCATTCCGAATACGTACGAAGTCATACCTTCTAACGAGAAGCACGCGGAAGAAGAAGTGGATGCTTCTGCAGACATTTCGTTTGGGCCACAAGACTTGCAGACAACTTGACCCTCAGAGTCTTGGTAAGTACTCTCTACACATTTACGACAGACTCGCTCAAGCTCAAAATAGCCGGCTGGACAATGAAGGCATTGGGAAATATCTGTTCTTCCCTCTAACTCTGTATACTTACCAGGTGGACATTCTTGACACTGACTAGAACCCAATGATGATGCATAGCGGCCATGTGGACATTCGTGACATACCCCCTGCTGCGTTGCAGGCTGAAACTTGCCCTTCTCACAATCTTTACACAAGGTTGCGCCAAGTTGATCTTGATACTTTCCAATTTCACAAACTTGGCAAGAACTTGAGGCTTGTTGTGGCTGATATTGTCCGACAAAACAATCCTGGCAAACAGTTTCCCCAGCAAGAGAAAATTTTCCAGACGAACAAGGTTCGCAACTGCTTTGCTGCAGTGTGTTCACTTTCTTATAACCAGATGCACAATCGTCACACGAGTCCAAAACATCACCCACTTGCACAATACAAGAATTACATACAGAAGAGCCCAAAACTGTATTGAAGAACCCTGTTGGGCAATCTTTACACGCTGTATGGTCTTCTGTAAATTTACCAATATCGCATTCCTCACAAACAGTGCTCCCAAATGTCCTATGTCTTCCAGGAGGACAAGTCTCACAACTAAGACCATCGCTAGACTGTATTTTACCGGCCAAGCATTGACTACATACCGAATCAACGATTACCGTAGCATCAGAGACACCTAACTCGTTACAAGTCTGGCAACTATCAGCATTTGTTAAACCTTTCAAAATAGAAGTCTTACCTGAGGGACAAATATCGCACAAAAATTGCCCACTCTGCGATTGAAATGTACCTATTAGACACTCTTCGCAAGCATCCTGAAATTGATATTTGCCAGCGGGACAGGATTGGCACTCTAACAATACTCGAATGAATCCCGTCGGACACAATTCGCATTCTGACTTATCCTCATTTGGTATACTGAGTCCTGTACACTCCTGACATTGGCGATTGCCATTATTCACAAAGCCATCAGGGCAAGATGTACAAACACTATTGAAAAAGAATTTACCAACCTCGCAATCCTGACATGCAATGGTAGGGTCAGAACACTCTATACAATGTGTCGAACCAGGTCCAAGGATATTTGGGTATAATTGGGCACTCGCATCACATGTATCACATGTCGACGAGGTCTTTGCGTACTGTCCAGCCTCGCACTCTGTACACATTTCTGATCCAGTTGAAGAAGCTACCTTTCCGAATGCACACTCTTTGCAACCGGTAGCATCATCCGAATACCTTCCAACCGGACACGGCTCACATAATCCGTCTACTGTACCATAACCACTCTGACACAGCACACATCCTAATCTATTCAATTCTCCAGTGCCGTGCGCACAAATATTACATTCAATAGAACCATCAGAGGGAGCTATCCAACCTGATGGACAAGATGCACAGTTTTTTGGCGTATTCGAAAATCTACCAGCGCTACACTTTTCACAATCTAAAGCAGCAGAATTTGGCTGAATAAAACCTGCTGGACAGTTTCTACAAGACAAAAGCGACTCGCCCTCTTCAAATAGTTCGCCAAATGTGCCCGGGCGACAATCTACGCAGCCTTGATCCGATTGAAATGCTCTACCTGTCGCACAAGGCAAACATTCAACACGTTCGCTATTAGGTACAGATGCAACACATTCTGTACACGAAACCTCGTACTCGTTTGATTTTATTTTACCACTTGGACAATTTTGACAAGTTGACCCATCAAAGTATCTGCCAGATTGGCAGTGGTCGCAGCTTAACCCATTGTCAGTAGTGCCATCGGGACAAGTGTCATAACACTGACTAGATGCCGACGGACTTTTTTTAGGAGCTGGACAAGATAAGCAACTTGAAGCACCTAATGTATTAGCATATTCATTTTGGAGACATGGTTCGCACTCGGAGGAACCTTCTACAGAGTTATAGAATCCGGACAAACAGTCATTGCATTGCGTTTGTCCTTCATCTGGTGTTATCTTGCCAATCGGGCACAATTCACATACGTGTGCACTACTTGAAAACTTTCCAGGAGCGCATTTCCGGCACCTACCTTCGCGCGGCTCATATCCAGCACTACAATTATAACATGCTGTTGAACCATTCTTCCCAAAAGTTATGAACCCATTTTCTACTCGAATACTTACTTGATTTGGCGCACAGTCAACACACCTCGTTCCATTTGAGTATTTTCCCACTGAACACTGCCTGCATTGGCCTGATTCGTCCGCAACATAACCTAAACAACATGGTGGTGCAGAAGAACATTCTTTACATTCATTTGAACCTTTTTCGTCTTGGTAGTACCCCTGAGGACATGTCCTACAGCTCTTCGTACCTTCTACATCTTGATATTTGCCCATTTCACACTTTGGGCATTCGTATTGATATATATCTTTACCATAGCAAACATTGAGACCTGAAGCTACTGTCCCTTTGCACCCTGGTGTGGGCTCATCACCACTTCGAATATGACAGCCTAAATTATCACCAAAACAATCAGCATCAAATTGACATCCTGGCTCGCACCTTTTCTTAAAGGCACCACCTTGCCATTGAACATAGTTACTTGAATAGTCGTGAGACCTGTATCTTAAATATAATATTGACCATGCATACGGAGGCTCAGATATATGGTTTGCTTCGTCATTGCAATATTCTGTAAACTTCAAAAAATGACATCTACACTCACCGCTTGTGCTGAACGATGCTGTGGCTTGAATATCCCACCCCGTTTCAAACACATCGCGTATTATTTTCCCCAACTTTCTGTCCAAAAAATCATTTGCACATTTTAAAGCACAACTTTCTATATTTGTACCGGTGTGCACAGTGTACATACTTGGATCATTAGCTAATCCACCACAATAAACATACCACTCCTTTGTTGGGCTTGGCCGATAGCATATGTCTCTTAATCTGCCAAAATGTGAATAAGCTCCAGAGTTACAATTTAGAGGCGCTGCTCTAAGATTCTTATATTCTATTACCTCGGATCTTGGCACAGGATGAATGCACACGTTTGAACTCATTTTCATGTCACCCTCACATCCCGGGGGGTCTTCGTAAAACCCTCTATGAAAACAAACTAAATCGTCGGCGCAATCTACGTCGGATTCACAGTGACCTTCGCATAACTGTTTATGGTATTCTTTTGCAATGTGTGCGTAAATCTTGACTTCCGCGACATGCAGGGTGTTGTCATACGATGTCTGGCCTGAATAATGCTTGTATATGCGCACGGCCCTAATATCTACATCACTATTCACGATACACTCGAAATCTTTGGTCTCCTGAGTGGTAAAGCCAGTGACTGTCGCGCATATAGTCCACGAGCTTTCGTCGTTTTTCTGCCATTCGATTCTGAAATCCTTGAGTTTATGAGGACAGCAAGCGTCGAGACGATTTGTGATTTCGACTTTTGATAAGTGTCGAGTGCCTCCCTGCAATACCAATTCAAGCCAGTGATCGTCTGTACCACCTGGATAATTTGTGTGAGTGAACGTGCTTGTACTTCCGTCGTAGGCATGGCTTGCTGGGAACTGGGAGTACTGTGTACTAGATTGTGACGCGCTGGTAATTGTTAT
>VMHT01138837.1_pt1 | contig 16733 bp, 26 predicted proteins | sample 4693611 | NCBI WGS metagenome assembly VMHT01 (sample SAMN12280063, study PRJNA550983) | marine metagenome | isolation source: seawater sampled from same location over 5 years 0.02-0.2 micron viral filtrate | place: USA: collected off the coast of southern California halfway between the port... ...
CTATCTTACCTTCGGGTATAGGGTCTAGTATACTTTGAGATTCAAAGTCGTGCCAGAACGCAACAGGCAACTCTGACGAGGGTTCTGTGACCAATGGATCCTGTTTACCCAGTCTTATCCACTCTACACCAAGAGAATTGTATTTAACGGTGTATGATGGTTCACCTATCCACACCCTAACGGCGTCTAACCCAAGAGAGGGATAAGGTTGTCCATTGATTCCTACCATGAGTGGCGTTCGTCTGAGAACACCTGTAGGTTGATCAACTTCTGCGGATACCGCACCCACCCCCATCGACATCATTGCCAATTCGGGGATAGGTGTGAGTAGTCCTGTGTAATCTATTAATGAGTCAACTGGTTTACCAAACGTAGAAACGTTGGCATAGATTCCCAGATCAACCGTAGTAGTTTGGCGAGTAGGGGCGGCTGCTAGTATTACTGGTTTTTGACCTATCGAGTTTGAGAGTTCCTTGTCCCCTGCAAACCGATCGGGTTCCGACCATATTATTGTCGATACAAGTAGAGTATTGCTTGGTGCTTGGTTTATATAATTGGCGATTGTCTGCCTTGGCCACGGATATTGTCCTTCCTTATTAATTGCTTCTTCGTCTATGTTTACCAGTACAATGTCTTCCACCGAGACCATCTCGTGACTTTGTTGTAACTGATCGTAGTATGCATATTGAAACGTCTTGACGATGTCAATCTGCGATATTTTTAACACTGTGAACAGAACGATCACAGGAATGACACTATACCACTTTGTCATTGTTGTGTTATTATAACAGAACATCCGCCTACTGTCAAGCAGTTTTGCTGTAAAGTATAGGATGCTGTTGAATTAAATTGTTTTAAAGTTAAGTCCGTGCCATATGTACCATCAAGTTCTATGGTAGCACTGTGGTTTGAACCCGCCCCCTTCTGACGAATGAACACATCGTTCTCGTCATTGTAGATAGTAAGGTTGATCGTCTTTGCGCCATCGTGTTGTTGAATGGTCGTAACCTCGTTATCGTCTCCAGTTAAGTTTAGGTCGTAACTATGACCGTTTGTACTGCCTTGATTTGTTTGTTGAGCAGAGATACCATTTCTATCTCCAGTAACAGTCACATCGATTGAATGACCACCACCTTCCCAGTTATCGTACCAATAGTCGTGATTAGTGTAACTCTCTGGATAATCAAAGGCGCACCCTTGACATAGTTTGATGCCATTGTCAGCACCTGTAGTATTGACTGTTACATCGTTATCTACTGTAGTATCGTTATATTGGATAATCAGTAGTTGTTGATTCGTTCCGTCAGCAGTTACCGTGGCGTTATTGTTAGCACCTATTTGTTCAGTACCAATCGCAAAGTTGTTACCTGATTGATCGATAAAGATTTCGTTGTCTGCGTATGACAATGAACACACGAAACAAATTACAAATAATATCTTCTTCATCATTCTCTCTGTTTTATCGAGACTATTTTGTCATCGCCACCATCTGCGGTGATTGTTCCACGATAACCTTCTACATCTGTATCTAGTCTTATACTACCACCGTCAACAAACTTTAGTTCTATTACTCCCTCGACATTTCTATAAAAGACGATTCCGTCATCTTCCTCAAATATTCTGTATTGACTGTCCTCGTTGATTCCCCAGACAGCGCCAGTCAGTCTTACCCGACCACCTTGTCCTTCTTCTTGTGCATCTTCTAGTCTCCCCATAGTTCGGATTAACTCTTCGACCACGTCCTGTAAGTCCGTAAGGAACTCACCGCTCAACGCATCATAGTCTAGTCTGGTGTATTGATCTCCACCAGCATAGTCGTCATACGTTTTTTCTAGTTCGTCAAACTCTAGGAAGTCGGCATCCAATGCACCCATGTCGATATTCTGATCATCTTTCAGTTGTTCTTCTATTGCCGTCTTTACCTCTTTGGGAGGATTGACAATGAACATGTTATCGATCACGGCTGGCGTGATATTCTGTATTACAACTTTTACTGTTGGGGGTGTTGATACACTTGATACCATCGTGGCGGAATATGCTTCTGCGAGTGTTATCGACCCCGCCTCATTTGATACAACAATCTCTCCTGACGGATCACCATTCTCGTCTGGTAACAGAATAACTAATGTTCTACCCAGTTCGTCAATGGTCGTTGTGAAGTCCGTACCACGCACAGCAATCTGTGCGGTCGGAGTTGATATATCAATGTTCTTCTTATCAACCATACCAAGTCTACCAGAAGCAAACCGAGCAGTTCCAAGTGCCATCTTCATGACCATCTTGGACTTGCTTGGATTCGGATCGTAGTATACCTTATCGATATAGACTTTGGTATGTTCTATCAAGGATAGTTCCGCATCATCAAGGAACTTGATTAGCATCCTACCCTTGGCAGTCTGAGCAGTATCGTTGAGTTGAATATCCTCACCGACATCTGCCTTTACGACATCCCTTGTCTCTCTTAGCAATGAACCGACTCCTGTCGATTCAACCACTCCACCGATAGATTCTGCGTTAACTGAACCTATCGATAGAATAGTACTAACTGTCGCCAGCAGTATCTTTCTGACTAATCTGGATAGTAGCGTCATCAGATGTAACGTCCAGTGTTATGACACCTTTACAAGTAGTAACCCCTACTGGGCATGTACCACTAATCTGATTGATATCCACGTCTGCGTTATCACCAGTTAAGTCCATAGTAAGCGTCTGATAGAAACCATCGTTCTGTAAAGTGTTGATATCGTTACCGTCACCTGTTACATCTACAGTGAAAGTTACGTCATCAGTCTCTACGTCTGCATCGAATACGTTGTTACTACCAATTACTGTTAGATCTAAGTCCAAACGTTCTGCACTAGAAACATAACCTTGATCGAAGTCCATTGTATTCGAATCACCAGTAACACTCACGTCAAGAGTTGAACTGTCGGCAGAACCTACGTAACCGATATTCCAATCCCATGAGTTTGTGTCGCCAGTCCATGACATGTTGTAAGTCGAACTATCTGATACAACTGTACCAAACAACAAGTTCGAGTTACCAACTTGGTCTATGTCGAAAGTCAACGATGAACCAGTAATAACACTTGCAGATGATGATGTTGAAAAGTCATCTCCACCCACCTTGTTACCATAACCTATCTGGTCAATATGTAAACTGAAAGTATCGCCAGATTGTTCAATGTTGATTTCGTTATCGTCAGAAGCCGCACCATATACAAAACTAGAAAATAGTAACGCTAGTCCTAATAAGTACTTATTCATTTTCTTCTTCTTCTCCTATGGGGTGACCTTCATTAGTCCCATCGTGTTGATGAGGATGTCGATGTCCTTCCCCTACTTTCCAAAGTCCCCTGTCATGACCTTGGTATATTAGTTCAAGCACTCCCGCCTCAATTGACGTTCGTACTGCGTATGTCACAGACTCGTTGTTACCAACACCGTCTTCATACTCTACTAGTTGGGTTCCTTGTTCGGTAAATCTAAACACGTCACCCCCTGTTCCGTAACTAAGAATTGTCTTCTTAGCTTGGACGTTCAACAGTATCTCTCCTGACAAAACTGAAACTGCCCTGATAGAAACCGTCACAACATCTTTACGGTATTTCCGAGAAAATCCTATTCCCAGTGTTCTCGCACCTTGACCTCCTGTCTCTATATTGGTATCATAACCAATTATACCACCTTCGATAATCATCCCAGCAAATAATAACGGGCCTACTCCCTGAGATTCTTCGTCAGCGTATTCTTTTCGGGTACTGCGAATGATCTGTCTTTCTCTGACCAGATGTTCGATACCCTGTCTCTCAACCACACGGAACCATGTTCCTCCGCCGGCAGTCTTGAGTGCATCTATTAACATTTCAGTACTACCTTGCGTTACCGCCGTACTGAAATCTGCAATACCATCACGTGCCTTACGTTGTCCAGTCAGATCCTTGAATCCATAAACTGCGACAACAGGCATCTGGGTTGCGGGCGGTACATTCAACAACTCTTGATATGCCGGCAACCTTACGACTTCTGGTTCTGTTATATCGGTTGACCACTCTGGATGAGTCGCACAACCACCTAGAAACAGAATCGGTAGTATCTTAAATAGGAGTCGCATCATCGTCCCCACTGTCTATTGAACCAAAGTTACCTGTACCAATCGGTATCTCGATAATAGTCTCGGTGCCTTCGGTATCCGTGATTCGCATCTGAATATATTCTTCGTTGTTATCGTTCGTCATTACCTGATACGATACGACCGAACCTTCGAGTGTAAATGACCCGAATGTTACTGCATCTTCGTTACTAAACATATTGTCCACCAACTGTTTAGATAACTGGGCATATATTCTACTCTCTAGGTTTCTAATAAACTTAGCGAGTGTAGTGTTCTCCGCTTCTCGTTCTGCGGCCTTCTGTGCCGCCTCTAACGCATCTTCGATTGCTTTCTTTCTACTTGATTCTTGGTTTTCGATCGTTAGGTAATGTGACCCAGTACCCACTCCACTAAAGGATGGGTTCTTAAAACCGAAAGTTATTTCACTACTCAGACTCGTCAGTGGTGCTACCATCAGTCGCCTCATTATTGTCTTTCTCATTCATCATTTCCTGTTGTTGTAAAATCATATCTAATTTCGTTTTCAAACGAATCAGATCATTGTCTAACATTCTCACTCTATCAATGAGTGCGATGAGAGTCATATGAGACTCTTCGATTACAGGGTCTACTTCTTCTGTAACCCACTTCCAAACGTAGTAGATAAAGTAACCCAACCCCATACTTGCAACAATGGGGAAACCGTAGGTGTTAATTAAGTCTACTACACTCAATTCGTCCATTAGTCTTTACGTGCATCCTTCTGACCATCTGATCTGGCAATTCTATCCAGATCTGGTTTTATGTTGAAGGCGTGTGAGACTAATAGATCAATTCTAACCAATTCGTTGTTCATCGTCTTGACACGATTGTCAAGTGCTTTGACGAAACCACGTTGTGTCTTGATGTTACTCAAAACGCCATCTAGTATGAATCGAAGTGTAAGGAATACGAAGAATCCCCCAGCGAGTGCCGAGGCGATGGGAAAACCCACATCCATGATGCTTAAAAATGCGTCCATATTAAAACCTTCAAATCAATTCGTTATGAAGGTATTTATATGTTTTCTTATTTGTAATGCGGGCCTTTTTGAATTAATTCCCAACTTTTTATGGTTGTGGTATCAATAGATTGCCATCTTTTATCCACAACATCGAAGAATGCGAGAACCGCACTTTCAGACCTTTGTTGTACTGACCAGTCCATTAACAGGGTGAAGTCGTTGGTCAACTCTTCTCCTGTCCTGTAATGATTATAAGTGATACGCACTACACCTTTGTATGCAGCCGACAACAGGTCTTTCATTTACTTCTCTTCTCCTTATATGAGAATTTTAATTATACTTTATATAGTCAGACAAATTTTTCAAGATACGCAACGATTGTCGTACCAATACAAAATCCTACGAATATGTTCCAAGCAATTTCACCCAATGTTAAATTCATTTTCTATCTCCTTCATTCAAGTCATGCACGTGAAGTGCGATTAAAGCGTAATGCAAAACCTTCATTAGATCTGCACGGTTGTGGCCATTCTTGTGACCATATCGTTGTGTATACTTGAGTATATTACCAAGAGTAAACCCGATACCATGCCCGCCATCAATGATGAACTCAGTCGCCTGAAACTTGTTCTTTGAATAGTGTTGATCATATGTCTTATTGACGTACTCAAGTAATCCATCGATATTCTCCTTTTCATTATATTTATAATCTATTTTCTTATTCACTTTCAATTTCCTCAATTAACATGTCACGCATCAGTTTTGCTTGCGTGTCTTTTGTGTCACCATTAGCGACACCATTATTTACAAACTTATATGCAAGAGTGATTCGTTCTCCACCAGAATATGCCGAATGCCAACACAGATTCTCTGGTTCCTTTTCTGACCCAAAGTAATAATGTCTACACTGCCATCCTTTCACATCTGGTAAATGTACAATCTCGTCCTTTTCTTGGTCATAGTATCGGAAGTATCCGTTACCATCACTCCAAGTAAACAATATCTGATATGCATTCGCATCCCAGTTGGTGTGCCAACCAACATAACCGCCTGGCGGATAGTACGATAACAAAGCGGAAGTATGTGCGCCAAGATCTTTAGCGAAATCGTACTTCACTTTTTGTTGGAAACCTTCCCAGATATCTGGATCAGCGTCTACCATCTTTCTGATAGGTTGTGCAAAGTGTTTAACAGGCGCACCTATAAGTTTATCTGACGATAGACACTCACGAAGATACTCTTCTTCCGTATATTTTGTACCCGCTATTATACCATTTTTGTCATGAGTTGTCCAGTACTTTTCTTGACGAAGTTCAGTCATACCCAACAGTTCGTCTGAAATTTCATTCAGACGATCCATGAACTGTTGATTACGAATAACTACTTCAGTCATTACAGAATAAGACCACTCACTGCTTCACGATACGCCTTCTGGATATCTTCATTAGATGGGGCAGTAAATACGATTCCCCCAGTATAGAATGCCATCTGAGTTGGACTCTCTTCACCAGTCACACAAACGCCACGGGCAAAACCCATACCTTCTTGTGTCTGGATTACCATACGTGGGTCTTTAAGCGTTAACCTAGAATTACCCTCATCTTCAAACTTACCTACAAATTCACCAGCCGCTGTAATGACCGATATAACATCACCTTTCTTCATTTTTATTCCTCAATTGCTTTAATTACATCTGGAAAGTGTACACCTATGATATCCCAACATTCTTTGGCAATATCCATATGTTCTTTCTGTGTACCATTCCCCATTCTAAGATCACAATAATGTATCCATGATCTCAACGTTCCTGCCATATACAAAGTCGTCTCGGTGTTACCTTCGGGTAATACTGCACGTGCCTGTTCTTTAGCAATACCATTATCTAGTGCCCAGTTATATACGTCTTTGGACTGTTCTAGAAGTTCCTGTTGTTTATCTCTCCACTGTTGAGACAACTCTACATTGTCTTCAGTCAACGCTACTGAGTTCTGTCGATTCTTTAAGTCCTGAAGTCTTGCCTCCCGAACCTCGAATGATTCACTCTTTGCGTAACGTTGACTGAATTCTTGAAATGAGAACGAGCGATGACGGATAATCTGACGAGAGATATCACGTGTGGTCGTTATCTCCAGAGTCAAGTGTACCATCTCCAGAGGCGACCAATGGTTCTCTTTGATGAGATACCTAACCAACTTACCCGCTGTAGTCTTATTACTTTGGTTGGCAGGGTTACTCACACGAGCCGCATATGCGACCAGTTCTTCTGCGGTATGACAACCTGTATCCGCACTTGGTTTACTTAATGATATTAATTTGACTTTGTTCATTGTTATATCTAATCCTATCTAAAGATTTTTCTTTTTTCTCTGCTAATATAATGTTAATTGTTTGTCTAATAAAGTTTTTAGAACTAAATGAATGCCATGTATCTTCGGTTCGTCTGAACATCAATGCATTATTAGGTTTCCACTCTGCTTCGGAATGAAAAGATCTATCCTTGTTATACAGTTTTGTACCTTCACTATTATCGGGGGAAATATAATGTACCATACTGAAAAGTTTTTCTGGCGCATCATTATGTATCGGATATTCAAATCCCTTTCCACAAGAGGAATACTCAATCAAAATAACATAATCATCCATGTTTACGTCAGGAAAATACTTTTCGACAAGAATATCGACTCTTTCCGAATATATCTCTACTATAGTCTTGGAAGATTCGCACGTAGGTTTTATAAACCCAGAGTAACGATCATTATCGTTTCCTCTCGGAAGACCATCAGTTAATTCGATAATCTTATCGAAATCTTTTGGACGTAAAAATCCTTCTATGATATGATGTGGCCAAGGGTTTTTTTTACGATAGGTTTTCATCTGGACTATCCGTAATTAAATGCAATTGATATTCTTGGTTCCGTGTTCGATCCCCCAGTAACACAGTGAATCAAGTTTGAGGGAAATATAACCAGAGATCTTTCTACTGGTTCTACGGTCTCAACATCAGCGTTAAATTGATTCACTTCTGAATGATATCCCCGCCAATGATTAAAGTTAGGCGGTCTAAAGGTTAATGGTGCTGATCCTTTGGGAGCTTTGCAAAAATAAACGGCACTAAAGTAATATGGAATATGATCATGAAACTCTTGATATTGAGTCGAGTCTTCATAAATATTCCACCACCAATCTCTTTTGTTTATCTCTTCAATTCTAAATTTTAGAAGTTCAGTAAACTTGTATAGTTGATTATCTATAGAATTTAAAAGATTCGTAAAGATAGGATGTTCCCTAACGGACTTTTCTGCACCAAAACTATTAGCAGGACTTTGAGCTCCAGATAACCAAGACTCTTCGCCCTTACCATTCACCTTACTCTGGACAATATGTTCAGAGATTTTGTCATTTTCCTCTGCACTTATCAAATCATTAACTGTCCAAATGGTTGTAGGAAAAAGTAATCTGTGATTATCTTTTCTCTTCTTCTTCTTACCCATCGTCAGATTCTTTTATAAAGATGCCGTCTACCATTCGACCCTTACGATCTTTGATATCGTTGTATGCCACTTCTAAACAATGTTCCATAGGAAGACCATTACGTCTGGCAATGTTAATCAACACCACCATGATGTCACCGATATCATCTGCCACATCTTTTCCCTTACACACGTTGTCAGACAGTTCTCAGACCTCTTGAATCAGTTTCATTACCTGATCCTTATCCGTGGCACCATCGATCAAATTACGATCTTCGTGCCACTGTTCTATTAACAATATTAGTTCGTCCATCTACGACTCCTGAGCATCTAAGATTTGTTGTGATGCCCTTACCCAAACATCAACCGCACGAGTAGCAGTCTTATCAGAGAAGTTATCTACAACCCATTGTGCTACACTCACACTCTTACCATGAGGACATAGTGTCCAAGTTAAATCTTCCATTAGTGTCTGTCCTCTTCTGCCATTAGAAATACTGCATTGGTAATAATCGTTGGTACGATCAATCCTAAGTGTACACCGATCGATACTGGAATACTATATCCTAACCAACCCATATAATAGATCGCAATTATTCCAAAGAACGCTGACCACATGACAAACAGTGCCATCAATAGGTAACCTTGCATTATGGGGTCAGGGATATACTTCAATGGGTTATATCTCAAGTCCATTATATAACGGTATGCATCAACTACTTTCTTCATCATCATCTTCTTCCTCTTCTTTATCAAATTCTATATATCCTTGATCTTCAAAGAACTTTATAGTTTCTAACGCACCCACTTTAAATCCTATCCAATGGCCTGCATAGTAACTTACCGCCAACAACAATATAGTTATCGATGTTGCTTCAAACGGTGTAAATGGTAATTCCATTATTCCATCCTAAAGTTTTTGAATTTATTATTCTCCGCACTAATTCTCTGACCAGATGACGTGTTATCGAATACAGGTTTGTCGTCCCACCCTTTATCCTTATCGTCATCGTCCAACTCACTAGACTGATCGCAATCAAATAACTTCATCTTGGCACGATCTACACCCACCATGAACCGTTGGTTTGACGTTGGGTCATTGTATCGGTTCTTCAACTGTTTGACCATGATCTTACCTTGGGCATTCAGTTCATCATTACTAATCAATGCAAACATAAAGTCGGCAGTTGCAGGCAGACCAAACGACTCGGACGTATCTTCCAGACCCAGATCATCATTACTAAAACCAGACCGTGTAGTCTGTGTCGCAGATACGATTGGCACATTGAACTCAACTGCCAGACCACGTAACTCTTCCGCAATACTCTTGATATAAGAATAAGAATTAATCGCACCACCCATACCTTTCATACGAGATGAGGCACAGATATTCAGATAATCAATGAACACGATATCGGGTACAAAGTTCTTCTTCAACTTCAACTCGTTCATCAATGCACGGAAGTGATTGGCATGTGCCTGACCAGTAGGATATTCCTTGATGATCAGTTTACCGTTGGTCTTGTCAGAGATTGCCTTGACTCGATCGGTGAACATAGTCTGTGACAGATTCTCTAACTGGTCGATCGCCACGTCCATTAGGTTCGCATCAATACGTTCTGCGATACGTTCCTCTGCCATCTCCATAGTGATGTACAATGCGTTCTTACCAGCGGACAATGCAGCTCCTGCCACGTGACACATGTATAACGATTTACCAACACCAGTACCCGCCAGAGCGATGTTCAGTGTCTTGTTAGGTAGTCCACCCTTGGTGATCGCATTGAAGTATTCCAGATCAAACGGTAGACGTTCTTCTTGTTCATGATAGAACGCAAAACGTTCGTCAACATTCTCCAGATAGTCGTGACCCACATTGGTATCGAACGAGACACCCAGTGCCTTACTCAATACATCGGGGATCGCATTCTTGGATAGATCTTTGTGTTTACCGTCAATGATGGTAATCGACTCCATCACGGCATTGTAGACCGCACGATCTTGACACCACTTCTCAGTAGTATCAATCAACCAGTCTAGGTTCTCTTCTTTCTTTGTGAATACATCAGGTAGGATTTCCATACCATGACGGTATGCCTCGTCACTCAATCTTGCGCCTTGATCGACCTCAATCTTGAATGCTTCCATAGTAGGAAGTTTGTTGTACTTCGCAATAAACAGAGTTAGTTCTTTGAACAACCCTTTATACACACCCTCAAAATAATCGGGTTCAAGGAAGGCCGCAACCTTCCTCATGTATTTGTCATTAGTCAGTAGATTCCTCAGAATCGTCTGTTCTAAATTGATCTCCACCATCGTCTCCTGTAGGTATTTCAGCAGTCTCTAACGTTCCATTGTGATACGATTTTTCTAGTATATCTTCAAGTACGTCAGCTGCATGTTCTTGTAAAGGTTCATACGTGGTTGTGAGTTCTTGATCGGGTGAAGTAATTATTTTGAAATTGAACTTCAAACATTTTTCTTTACCATCAAAAGCAACATTACCATAACGAATAACTGTCTCAATAAAATCTCCACGTAGTAATCGAACATCCCACGCTTGTTCATTGTCAACAGCTGCAGGGATTAACTCGTAGTCAATCCCCTCACTAATTTTATTTACATCTATATCACGCATCGCCTTCGACCATTATATCAAATTCTACCTCAGAAGGCAAGCCTATTTGGAATTGTTTTTTCAAAAAGTCTTTGAAATCTGTGTTCGCAAAGATCGGAGTCCAAAAATCTTCCTCGAGCGTTTCTTTCTGTCGGAACTTCTTGTCCTCACCATTTCGTGAGTACCAACCATTACTTGGTTTGACAACATATCCACCAGCCAATGCAACGTCCAATAGACCAGACCACTTCTGAACACCACCGTCCCACGATACACTGATCGGAATCTTGGACTGTTCTTTGGTGTAACGTGACTTGTCCACCTTGATCACAAAGTCATAACCTGTAACCTCAGTACCAGTCTTGTTCTGTCTACGACCGATGATCCAGATGTTGTCGGCACTATAGTAGATACCAGTACCACCAGATACTACGTCTTTAGGGAACAGACCGATCTCTTTGTACGTATGGTTGATCGCAATCATTGGGATCTTCTTCATATTCAGATACGGTGTAGTCATACGGAACAGAGACTTGAACGCCTTCGCACGTGACATATCTGCAACCGACTTCTCATTGATCGCATCTTCCAGTTCTTTCTTAGATGCAAGGTTACCGACCGAATCGATTACGATGATCACATCGTCCTTGGCATCCAGTGCTTCCAACTGGTTGATCAGATCGAACTTCAACTGTTCTACATCCTTGATCGGACAATGTAGTACACGGTCAGTTGGAATACCGAACTGTTCGAAGTATGATTGGGGTGAACCAAACTCGGAATCATAGAACAACATTACTGCATCTTTCTTCTTTTCAAGATAAGCACCTGCCATCAACAAGGCAAACGATGTTTTGAAGTGTTTACTGGGCCCTGCGAGTACGGTCAACCCAGGCGTAACACCACCCTCGGTCGAACCAGACAACGCCACATTGATCATAGGCACATCGGTAGGAACCATGTCAACTTCTTGAAAGAACTTACTATCTTGGAGTACCGCAGTCTCTTTGATCTTAGACTGTTTCCTCAGTTTATCCATCACACTCATTCATCATCTCCAAACGTTATATTATTTACTTTCTCACGATCACATTTTTCGTAATCTTTTCGGTAACTATTATTGACTCTAATTGTTTCTCTTATCAAACCCATGTCATACACATGTGTCTCCGAGAACTTCATAAAGGCGGCAATGTCTTTAGGGAAACACGCACCCCCGAACCCACGTTTACCATCATATCCAGGCACACGTGTATGTGATATACCCACTCGATTATCCGCACCCATTGCCCGTGTAATCTTGTTGAAACTACAATTGTTAGCATTCACCAAATCATATAGTTCATTGAAGAAAGTAACCTTGGTCGCAAGATACGTGTTGATTCCATACTTTACAAATGACGCTTCTTGTGCGGACATCTTATAGAACTCACGTGTGGTACACGAACTGAACTCTTCATATATCTGTTCCAACTCCTCGGTCGCTTCTTCTAATCCACCTAATACATGAAACTTAGCATCAACGAATTGTTCCTGTGCAGATTTTTCTGTAAGAAACTCTGGATTATATACAAACCTTTCTTGCGCCTCTGCGGTCATACCGTCAATCAATCTGTCAAGGACATCAGGCGTGACTGTTGATTTGACAACAACAAGAGCATCGGTCGAGTGAATCAGTTTAGTGACAGCATCTTCTACGATACTGGCATTTACAACATGATTGTCACTCATAGGTGTGGGCGCACATACGAATACACAATCAGCATCATAATCTAACAGATCATCTACTGTCGTCCCATATTTGGGGTCTGCGATTTTAGTTTCGACCATAGGATGAGTAAACGCATAGTCTACCGCACTACCCACGAATCCATGACCAACGATCCCTAATCGGAATTTATCCTTCATAATGATATTCCTCGTACCACTCATAAAAGTTTTCGACACCAGTCTTGATGTCGGTCTTTGGTTGGTAACCGTACTGTTGTAACTTAGTAGTGTTACTCCATGTTTCTAATGGATCTGCTGGGTGTCTAGGCGCAAGATTGATATCCGCCTTTTCACCACAACAAGTATCACAAACATTACTCTCGATTTCTTTTACAAAATCCATCAACTGTACCTGTTCACCATAACCAATATTGAAGATCGAGTTCGATTCTATATTCGATTGCACATTCAATACAAGAGTTATCCCATCAAGAATGTCATCGATATAAGTAAAGTCTCGCTTCATATCCCCATAATTATACACGTTTATTTGCTTTTTGTCAAGCATTTTCTTTGTAAAATCAAACAGTGCCATATCTGGTCGTCCCCACGGCCCGTAGACGGTAAAGAAACGGAGACCGATATTTTGAACGCCAGATATGGCAAACTGAATCTCGTTGGTATACTTGGTGTAGGCATACGCATTACGTTGTTTGCCTGTAGTTAGATCTTCTGTCCACCCATCTTCTGGAATAGGAGTGTCTCCATATACCGAAGACGTGGATGCATAGATAACCTTGATATCTTTACCCTTTATCAGATCAATTAAGGTCTGAGTTCCATCAATATTATTTGCATGATATTTAGATTCGTTACCAAAAGAATCTCGTGTACCAGCATAAGCAGCAAGGTGAATAATTTGTTCTGGTTGGAACGAATTTATAATATCACCTAACCGTTCACTATCTCTAAGATCACATACTTGTATATCCAACTTAAAGTGTTGTGTTCGATCTACCTTTAGTTGTGGGTCATATAGATGGTCATTGTAGTTATCGATACCCAGTACGTCATGACCTTCGTCCCTGAGTCTATTCATTAATTGCGAACCGATGAAACCAGCTGCACCTGTGATTAAAATTTTCATTATACCGTCCTATCCGTTTCTATAAACATATTCTAACGCCCTGTCCGCTTCTTTTGCTAGGGGTCGATTCTCGTACCAGTTGCCAGATTCTGCATCAAACTGTTTACACATTTCTGCGATTTGCGTGGCAGTGATTGGATACCCTTTACTTATAGCGTGTCCAGCTATCGCAACCATGATCTGATACATCTTGTGATACCACCCTGTGCCAGTTATGGCACGGTATTCTACACCCAGTCGTTTGGGGAAGAACGGACAATCGTGGTAACTCGACCAACTGTAGTTGGTATTGTCCATTTGATTCTTACGGTGTTCTATCACCGCCTTCTGCATCTCGTCAGGCAATCTATCTAAGAAACTATTACCAGACTTAACTTCGTACTTATGACGGGCCATAAGTTCGTCAGTATTAATAGACTCGCCATTATGAGTAAAATAAAAGTTATTTGCATTAGGCTAATCCGCAGGAACGTAATACATTCGAGCGAGATCTTTAGTCTGTGGATCTCCGATGTCTCCAAGTTCTTTATTGAGTGCGAACCAGAAGTGCTTGATTCTATCTTGCGGTATAGAGTTGTCAAGATCGAATACAAGTCTGAACTTCGGTTGAGCATCTGACGAACTAGCAGTGCTGTAACAAATAAAACTCCAACGACCAAACCGATCAACCAACTCATTTTGAATACCTCTTATAGTGTTATCACGAAACTCATAGTCATCAACATCAACAGCACACCAATTGCCCCAATGAGTAACAGATTTATTACTACGTGTAGTACCTTCCTGAAACACAGCAGGAGTAATAAGAGGACTAGAGTTTCTACCACCTTTCTCACCTTTTTGATTAGACAGCCCAAACAACAACTCATCGAAATCCGTCCAAGTATCTACAGAGACGGTTCGATGGGTCTTGTTATCAAACTGATTTTTAAATATAGTTAATTCGTACATGGGTTCCATTATACCATACCATCACATAGTTTGTCAAGCATTATCCGAAGAAGTCTTCCAGACTCGCCTTGGGTTCATCTTCCCAACCGACCGCATCTAGAATCGGGGTCAGGGGATCTAGGAATGTTTTGTTGAACATTTTGTCGTAGTCTATGTATGGGTGCAGATCTAGTTCCTTGGGTAGGTTGAGCGGATACGAGATCACGTTCTCACGCAGATGGTTAGGCATCTTGAGGTAAACAAACTTGACCTTCGACCCATTCTTGATTAGTTCGTACCTTTTACTTAGTCCTTTACTAACTACCGCATCGTTGTACATCAACGCACCACGCACATGGATTGGTGTGCCTTTGGTGTAGACAGTTTTCTTGTCCGACCACTTGACCACGTCCGAGACCCCACGTGGAAACGAGATATCTTCGGGAGGCATCTTCTTGAACTCCGACTTGAAGTCAGAGATATACTGTTGTGTCTCCAGTTCAGTACCGTTAACGATCACACCGAAGACCTCCTTGAACCGTTCACGCACAACCTGTGGAGTACTAGACTTGACCGCCTCGATACCCATCATCTTGAGTTTGGGTTCTGCGTACTGGACACCCTCGTTGTTATGTACGTTTAGAATGTAACGTTTCTTGGCGACCCAGATACCACGATCTGCAATTACCTCACGTTCCATCTCCATGCGATTCTCATACGCATTGGTAGTCTCTGCCAGTTCCGCATAAGATTCACGCAGAACTTTCTCGAAGTGTTCGTGACAGATCTTGTCTAGGAACTTGACTGGGTCTTTGGGTTTGAACTGGTCAACCAGATCAACCATCTTGATGTAGACCGAGTCAGTGTCCATCGCAATCACATAATCTTTGTCGGTCTTGAGAAGTTTCTGCATCTCATCGTTAACCGCACGTTCTGCCCACTTGATAGACAACTGACCAGCCATCGTGATAGACTCTGCCACTCGTTGATCGAAGTAACGGAACCACCGATTACCTAGCGCACCGTACAGGGAGTTCATAAGAATCTTGATCGACATCTGTTGGTTGTCTAACTGGGCAATCTTGTTGGTCAACTCCTTGGTCGGGTTCTTCTCGAACTCTTGTTTCGATTCCAACATTTGTTTCTTGATAATCTTACGTTCATCATAATACTGTTTAATGATGTTGGGGACGATACCTTGTTTCTCTTTAGAGAACTTAGAACCAGTCGGTGCGAGAGTATAGTCGCCTTGGTGAGTGACCTCACGGTTAAGGAACTTCTCCACCGATACGTCATTGACGAATCCGTCCAGTACAGTTTCGGGTGACATGTTGTACTGAACAATGATGTTTGGATACAGAGATGCAAGGTCAAATGACGTGACCCACTCGTGCGACCCGACCTCTGGATCTTTTACGTAACCACCCATGAAGTCAGACTTGGGACGTTCTACCTTGGGCGGACACGCAATCATTTTACGCATCAGTAGTCGGTAGATGATACTGTCCCAGATATTGGTAGTACCAAGGGCATCGATATAGTTCACACCACCACGATAGGCCATCGTCATACACAATTCGATCAATCCGAGTTTCTCGTCCAGTCTATCTACGAGTTCCACGTCCTTGATGTTATAGTCAATGAACTTCTGGAAGTCATGTAGGTACAGAGAGTGAAGTGAACCGTGTTCCTCATAGGATAGTTTGTTCTCACCCAGAACCACGTGGGCAATGTTATCCAGTCGGTAAGACTCCTGTCGTCCC
>VMHT01193010.1_pt1 | contig 16732 bp, 11 predicted proteins | sample 4693611 | NCBI WGS metagenome assembly VMHT01 (sample SAMN12280063, study PRJNA550983) | marine metagenome | isolation source: seawater sampled from same location over 5 years 0.02-0.2 micron viral filtrate | place: USA: collected off the coast of southern California halfway between the port... ...
ACCAAGTAAGCAATATATGAAGATACGTAAGTACATTATTGAGAATGAAGCATTGTTTAATAATGACTATGATATGTTGTTTAAGAAGCTATTTGACTTCTTATATGAATATACGATGAACGAAGATAAAAAAAGAGACTGTTTAATTACAGTCTCTAGATATTTTTATCAGAATAGTCAGTGTATTGATCAGGAGATCAACTTCTATTCTTGTATGTTAGAATTACGCGTTTAAATACGTCGCAGTCGTTAACTTATAATCCCCGTTAGGTATATGTGTTGGTTGTCCAACATCTGCTGCTTTTGCTTCTGCTTCTTCAGGTTTTAAGGTTACTTTATGATCCGCGTCATTAGTCGGATCTTTCTGAGTACCTCTAGCATCAGCAGATGATATCGCAAACTCTAAAAGCTCCATTGGTATAGTTAGATTTTGTGCATAAAACCCTGGAGAAATTTCTACTGCGATATCCGCGAGTTGTTTTTCACTATCTGTTGTCTCAGTCTCATATACTGATTTTTTAATTGTTGATAACATTAAAGGTTTCCCTTCTTCAGCAACAGTAACAATCTCGTCAACATAAGCTTTCCGAGCCTCGTCTAGTCCTGAGTACCAATCAGAAGATTTCATATTACTGGCAAACTTAACATAATCTCCAGCAATAGGACCGGATTTGATGAATCTACCAATTTGCGTCTCAAATATAGTATCGAATTTACTCATTTAAATTATTTATTGTTTTTAGCCATTTTAAATTAAATAATTATACATGGCTCTTAAATTAGATATACTAAAAGATGTAAAGAATAATAGTAGCTTTCGCTCGTATTCTTATGCTGATTTACATTTAGATATTAATTTAGATGCCAAAACCCCTGATAAACCAACCGGGGTTTCAAGGAATAAGCAAGATCTTAAAATTGATTACGATGAAAAGGCTATTTATAACTCTATTCGTAATATTTTTAATACAAAAAAAGGGCAGAAAATATTAAACCCGACGTTTGGTTTAGACCTAGAACAATACTTATTTGAAAATATTTCTAAAGAGAATGGACAAACAATTGGTCAAACAATACATGAAGAGTTATCGTTATACGAACCACGTATTGTAGTGAATGAGGTAACTGTTGTAGCAAGAACAGATAATAATGAATACAAAATTACCATTTCAATCACGATTCCTTCGCTAAATAATAAAAAAGGTACCGCTACTGGTTTATTAACAACACACGGATTTAATTACTCATAATTATGGCAAACTTTACAGAATTTAATCTACCGACAAACGCATATACTGGCTTTGATGCGCAAAGTCTGAGAGATTTAATCATCGATAGAATCAACAATGACTCTACGATAAACTTTACAGATCAAAACTTTGAGGGTAGTAATATTTCTGCGCTTATAGACATAATTGCATACTCCTATCACACATTACTGTTTTATTTAAATCAAACAAGTTCAGAAAGTAATTTTAATGATGTTGAGTTGTATGAAAATATTAACCGAATTGTTAAACTTATAGATTACAAACCAGTAGGTAAACAAACAGCTGTTCTCCCAGTACAAATTAATGGTACATCAGACTTATCTGCTGGTTATTATACTATACCTAAATTTACATTTGCTAGCAACCAGGGTAAAACATTTACATTTACTAGAGACGTTACGTTCGAAAAAACAACATCTAATACAGAAACATTAACTGCGATTGGAAACCAATTAATGTATGAAGGTTCTCTTCAAGAATATCCTATTGTTAACCCAATAGGAGAGAAGTTTGAAGTAGTAAATTTATTACCTGGTAGTAACACTGTAATTGATCACTTTAATATTTTTGTTTATGTAAAAGAAGTTAATGCTGAAAATAAATGGTATGAATGGTCAAGAGTCCCGGCAATATATCTCTCTAAACCAAATGATAGAAGTTTCGAAATCAGATATAATGAAAATAAAAATTATGAATTAAAATTTGGTAATAGTGTTAATGGTAGAAAATTAAATCAAGGAGATCAAGTTGCGATTTACTATCTTAAGTCATCCGGGACAGATGGTAAGGTAACAAAAAACACATTTAATAGTAACTCTCTCAACATATACAACTCTTCCCAATTTGATAATATTCTTACAGACACCAAAGACTCTTCCCTTAATTTCTTAACAATTGAAACAGTGTTAAACACATCTGTGAGTAATACAGAAGATAGTACTGATTTTGGAGAAGAAGAAACATTGGAAGATATCAAACAAAATGCTCCTAAATTCTTTAGTTCAGAATATAAACTTACAACAAAAGCTGATTATAAAAGTTTTATAGAACGCAATTACAAAAATTTAGTGTATGATGTTACTGTTCAAAACAATAGTGATTATACTAATGATTATCTGGTATATTTAAATAATGAATTAGGTCTCACTGATTATAGTTTAGAAACTAACGCACTTTTTAACCAGTACTATTTTGCTGATAGTTCAGATGCTAATAATATATATTTGACAATAGTACCTAACTTACGTAAGAATAAATCGGTAGTGACTAGATCTAATTATCTATCAAATGCTTTAAAGGAGAAAATACGCGCTGAGATTGCTGATTATAAATTACTCAATAGTGAAATTGCATTTATAGATCCTGTTTACTTAAACTTAGATTTATCTCTTAAATTTTCTGGTGAACCAAATAAACTAAGATATAAAGACAATACTCGGTTAGTGATTACCAAACAAGCTAGAGCGTTAATTAATGAGGAGGATATAAAAAGTAAAGTATACAATACAATTACAACGTACATTAATAATCTTAAATTAGGAGATACTATTGATGTAAGATTCTTAAATAATGAAATTGAAAAAATACAAGGTATAGAAACAATTGAAACTTTACGAACTGATAATCCCGATTTCCCTATACCTGGTTTGTCGTTTTGTCTTTTTAATCCAATTTACAATGGTAAAGACAAAAAAGTATTTGATACAAGATGTACCCTAAAACCATACCAAATACCATATATCGAAAATCCAACAGCTTTTAAAAATAAGATTATTATAAAATCGTTAGTAACTAATAAACGTGTTGTAGAATATTAATGAGCGTCGAACAAAAATGTCCATTAAGTGTGCCAGTACCGATTTCTCTCACGGTAAATACTTCCGGGTCGGTACCTTCACCTGTAAATAACTCTCATAGCCTTTCTGCTACCCATAGTGGTTTTACTCGAATAACTGAGTTCACATTTACATCTAAATTAACTGGCGCCACAACCTCTATAAATGAGCTAATTGATCCTCCGGTTTCTTCAATGCTTGCTGTTTGGGATTTTGGAGATGGTAATACGTTGAGCGCGAAAAACACTCCAACAACAACTCATACGTACAATGTTCCTGGAAATTATACTGTAACATTATATTACTATGATCTAGATGGTAACGCATATTTTAATACCCTCACTGAAACAGTATCAGTATATAATTATATCGAAACTTCTATTGAATCTTCTAACTCTAATGTAGATAGTATATCGGGAGAGTTAATTCCAGCTGGATCGGTAGTAGATTTTACTTTAAAGGTAGACACCTCATGGCAAGACACTATTGATACAAACGAGTATACCTTATTTGTCGCGGCTAGTGGTAGTAAATCGAAAGTATATGATACGAGACATAAATATGCGCACTTGTTACCATATAATGCGTTTTATAATTATAGTAACGATAAAGAAGAATTAATAACATCGGAAGGAGCGCAGGTAAACCTTACCCCATTAAACTACGCAATAGATCCGAGTAACAGTACTATAAAACTTGTACAAGAAGATTACATAGAAGAATTTAACTCAGTAGGTATTAATACCTATATGCTCGGTTCTACAACAGAACGACTAACAGGAGTCAATTCGTATACAGTAACAGGTACAGTAACTTCTCTCACTGGGGTATCGTATACGACTGCGAATAATATTAAACTAGGTTATGTTGATGATACCCCAAATACTAACCCAGGGGTACAACTTCTCGTTAAGTTAGATACAAGTAAGCATCGAGTTAAAAACTTTTACGTTGATGATATAATTTCTGATATAAATGCAAGTAAACAACCGTGGTTAGAGACTGGAGGAATCGCGTTAAAAAATTACTCTGGAATATTTGTAAAAATAACTAAACCAGCTCCTGACTTTACTGACTTATTTTCTTTCACGTCGACAGGTATGAAAGAAATGTCCGCTATTAATTATAAAAGACAAGGAGATAAATTCCAAGTCTTTATTGGAGTTCAAGACAAAAATAAAAATATACTTAAACATTACCCTATATTTTTGAGAGACACTACTGGTGTGTTAGGAAATCTTACAGGTACAGATAACACATTCTATGTTAATTGGTCAAGTGGTGGACACTTACACACATCAAATGTTAGTAGTATAAGTACAAGTAAATTCCCATATAACAATTCTACCAGTAATACAGAGTTGAGTAGCTTTTTGTATTTGAATGTTGATCCGTTGAGCGCTGGTACATGGACGTTAAATATTTCTGCGCATATTAGTTCCCTTGACGCCGGTACTGCTGCGTTTTCTGGTTTCGGTAGTGTAGGTGGTTGTATAGGAACCGGGTCGCAACATTATACAGGCTCGTATACATTCACTGTATACCCATCAACTAACGATACAGAGTTTTATTTACAAAATGAAGATATTGATTATTCTCAAGTAATAAAAAGTTATAGGTTTCAATCATTCATGCATGAATATGATAATTTATTTGACGGTATTTTTACTTCTTTTGTTGGGGAAGCAAGCTCTAGTCCAACAACATTCGGTAAGACAGTATTTTCAAAGATAGCTAATTTTGTTAACAATCATAGCGATGTCGATTTGTGTAAAATTGATCAACTACAATCTTTTTATGACATCTTTAATGAAGATATAGATATAATATTACCTGAACCACCATCTGATCTCAAAAGATTATACGATACATTTAGTATAAAAATATCCAAACTACTTGGAGATTATGAGCGTCATACTGAGAATTTAAATTCTAATTTTTATACATCGTCTGCTGATGGTATAAATGTTAACTTTAATGAACCTATTACCGCAGTAACATACACTGTAACTGCTTATACTAATTTTGTCGCTAGGCAAAAATTTAATAATGAATTTTTAGTTATAAAACCTCAAAAAGTCGCGACGAAAAATGTCGACGGTACATCTTCAGGAGAATCTACAGAGTATGCTCTTTCAGCTTATAACCTATATAGCAATTGGGGGTGGGAGTTAGATACTACAGTATCAGGAGCGAGTGGTTTGTCAGCTTTATATGATTTTTATCCTTATACGACAACTGACCCGACATCAGTTATAAAAAATTTAAAAAATAACCTTATTGATTACAGCAACAATAATACAACAATTTCTCGTACCGCTTCTTCTATTGACGGGGATTGGACAAACGACAATGGTATAATGTATAAAAACTTAGATTACCAAATAAGGAAAGGCTTTAGTATATGACAATTGATTTAAATACAACTAACCCTCTACCTTTTATTGAATGGAAGCAATACTATACAGAGAATTCGAACGCACCAGAGCTCTCTATATTGTATAATAACTACTTAGTTGATTGGAAAGATGCTAAACAAGCAAAAACAAATACAAAAAATAACTACACTAGGTCAATATATATCCAGTTTGTCAAAAATCTTTCTTTAGATACATTAGACAGTAAAGTACGTAGATTTTTAAACGAGCTTGATACTGATGATATATATGAACTTGAGTTAGGAGTTCATTACTTCGTACAAATAGTAAGAAATCAATTACTAAATATAAAGGAGCTAAGAGATGAAGTAAAATTTAGTACTACAAAAAATAAACTAAAAACCTCTAAAGCTGGTGTTAAAAAGTACATAAAAAACTATATAGCTAAGTTGTTAAGTAATAAAGATTTTATTACAAAAAATACAGATACTCTAGTAACTGATATCAATTTAGCTAAAATAGCAAACGATATTGAAGTTACTATAGATAATTATATATCTGATGACTTTATTTATAAAATACATCCTATAGATAAAGATTTAGCTGATAATCTCAATAATAGAGTCTTAAGGGAATCTAAATCAAATAATATATTTCAGTTAATTACTATTAATAAAGACGGGAAAAAATGTAAAGTAGAGACGAATAACGCTTCAACACCTACATCATTGTTAGGTATAAATGATCCGTTTTCTAATTATGAGCGATTACCAAATAGATATTTTCGTAGCGAGATTAAAAATTTAGAAAACCTAAAATTTACAATTGAAAAAGATTTAATTAAAAAATATCTAGCGAACGATATTTATAGACTTTCCGGAAATAAAAATAACGCAAGTTTAGATGTATTATATGATAATGTTAACCCAACAAATAATTTAACCCAACGTTATGGTCCTAATTTATTTGGAGGTATTGTAAACGAAAAAAATACCAATATATTTCCTTTTCAATTATCATACAAAAACACAGGGGTAAATAATTTTAATTCTTTCGGGTTAACATTTAATATAGATTTGTCTGCCTTTAATAGTAGAGAGTATATTGTTCCGAACCCACATCAATACGAACCCGGGTTAAAAGCAGTCGGTTATATAAAGGATAAAGATAATAATATTTTACGAAATATTAAAATTAAACAACGAGCCCCGCTAATCTTTAAATCAAGAGTTAAAACTCTAAAGAACCCGGGAGTGTCAGATTCAATTGATTTTTATAACAATAAGGTTGCGCGAAATTATGGTTACCAGAGTCAAGAAAATAGTTTAGAATATTCTACAGCTGGTATTAATAAAAGAGAAGATAGTATTAGTTTTTGGGAAGATGCTCCAGAGCATTTAGATTGGAAAAATACTGATACATATCCAATCAGCGTACTTAACGTATATCCGGAAAATAAACGCTTAGAGGATCTATTAATAACTAATAAGACTGGGGTCAAATTACGGAGTGACGTATATGGTAATGAGTTTTACTTTGTTAAGTCGGTACACCCAAAGAGAAAAGCAGGAACATCATATATAAGTGAAGAGTCTTCTACAACAGATACAAGCTGTATAACTGCAGCTGAGTATTATGACGGTTTGTATTTTAACTCTCTTTTATCTGCCATTTCTGCAGCTGAATATGAATCTAGCGGTACGTTGTTTAGTAGTGTTACAGGAATGTATGATACATTCATTTATAGCGATACATCAGTTTGTACAGGAGCTAGTGCTGAGGGATTTGCAGCTCCGCTAACCGATTTCCATGTGTATGGTGGTACTGAAAATCAAACCAACACAGCTTTCCCATGCTCAGAACTACATACAGTAGCTTTATCTTGTGGTTCAGTTTCTGCAGTATCAGCTATAGATGGTGGTCCATTTAAAAATCACCCAGGAACATCTAGAGATTTAGTTAAAAACTATTTCCAAGAAACAACAGTTGAGTTTCATACTATAGATTCTACTCAAATATATTCCAACATTACTACTACGTACGAATCTGCAAGTTTAAATCAACCTACTGCAACGAAGTATCAATTATTTGAACAACAATTCGAAGAATTTGGAGAAGTGTTTATTCGTAACATCCATAACCAGGAAGTATTAACTTTAAAGCAAGCAATGTCCGCCGTGTTTAACAAACACGGCGCCGCTACTAAAGGCAGAATTTATAACTCTAGCAAGATACAAGATTTTGATATTATTGAAGATACAATTTATATACAAACTAACACAGAAACATTAACTGAAAGATATACATTCGATGATGGGGCATTTAAAACCGCGGCTGGGTCGAAATCTATAATAACTTAGTAAATAATTATATGCCTTTTAGCAACAAACAGTCAGACATATTTTATAATGATGAAACGAAAGAAATGTTCGTTTGTACTGTTAGCGCTATTACAGCAGCTAGATGCGAGACTGGGGATACTATATATGGTGCGTTACCTATAATTTATAAAATAGATAAAGACACAAACTACAAACAGACAGTATATCCAGCGAACCTCGAAACATTTGAAACTGATGAAAATTCAGACTTGTACAATCTTACTCCAGAGTGCCCTATAGAAGACTTAAATTTTAATTCAATAACTAAACCGTTAATTAATTTTAATAGAGATACATCTAGATACTCAGTTACATTTTTAGGTCGATTTGCGAGTGATGTTGACGGGCTTGTTATTAACAATTACATTTTTGAAAACGTAGATAATAGATTTCATCTATTAAAAGCTAAATCTCTTTTACCGCAAAATTCTCTTTCAGCGTCCAACGGTCGGTTTACTTTTGATAGTGGTTATTTAAATTCTGATTTATATATGGGTGGTAATACAGTACGTAATAAAAGCTCATCATGGTTTAATCCAGCCGACGGTCAAGAAGTTGAGAGATCTCCTAACTATATGATTGGTCCTACCTATGTTGAAAGTACTAGCGCGCTTAGCTTTAATTCTATACTCGACGATAATTTATGCGCAAATACTGCTCTTACTGGTAATCAATTGTTTCCGTTTATGTTCGGGGGTAGTTATATTACTGTTAACCCTAAGTATGTGGCTTTTGATCCAGAACATACAATACGAGTAGAGTTCCGAGCTAGATCATTTAACACTACTAGTCCGACTGCGTACGGTAGTACTCAATCTGTAGGAGGAGATGCATCAAGGTGGTGTCAGCAATACAGCCCTACGGGCGCGGGCGAAGGTTTTTGTGTTTATTTCTTTAAACAACCAGACAACAAATCATATGTTGTACCTAATGGAGTCGCAACAACCCTCGGTTATAGTCCAGCGGAATTTAATGTAGTAGAGGTAGCTGGTTCTGCGCAAACAACAGTAGGTTTATTTGAACGAGATAACTGGAATCCGTATACCGGGATGGATAGTGGAGCGAATATTGGAGACGGAGAACCCGCAAATAGTTTCTTAGGGGTAGGTTTTGATATTGGTGGTAATTTCGCCTCTACATCAGAAGATAAGCCCGGTTGGTATAACGGTGATAGTTATACTGCAAAACCATGCTCAGTAGCTATAAGAGGCAATAGATTTACAGACTGTAAAGTTTTATCTGCAGTAGAATTAGCTGATGTGCCTGGAGCGACAAGTATACCGTTACATACATCTGCATCTAATGCAGTATTTGTAGACTACAGAGTAGATTTATCTAATAAAGGCAAAAGATTGACTGTATATCATAAACTTACATCAAGTACGGATTATAATACAATTTTAGATTTGCGTCTCAACAAAGTTGGAGGAACTGGCGCAGGGAATGAATATGATCCTTGGTCAGGTTTTAATATTGACCCTACAGATGTAAACTACCCGTTACTTAATGTAGGGTTGTCATTTACTACAAGTACTAAAACTAGTCAATTTGAACTACATTCATTTGAAGTCAAAGGAGTAAAGGTACATAACCCGTGGGATCAAAAAGAAAAGGTAGAAGAAGAAACAAAAAATAGAATTGATTATATTAATCAATCTTCAGAGAATTTACGTAAACGATTACTAAATGTTGAATCTAATGAAAATGTAAATATCGAAATGGTGGTACCAGCTAAAGCTGGTATTGCGAATGATATATATGAAGAAACAAATACTTCTGAAATTACTTTATGCTCAGACAATAATCCTGATATTATAGAAGAAGAAGTAGATGTTACATACACAGGTATAAGACCCGGAACAATAGATAAAGTTATACAAGCTACAGAAAGAGGAGACCTTATACCGGAAATAGGCGGCGCGCCGATAGTGAGAAGTACTCAAGAAATTGACCAAATAACAGTACAAGATATAGTGAGCCCGGTAGAAGACTTACCGTCTATATTACCAAAAACAAGATCTGGTTTCCAAGCTATATGTTGGACGAAAGCAACATCGAATACTACTGGTTATGCTCCAGCATTTCAATTACATAAAACTAGAGTTAGCCCGGGCGGTTACTCTAGCATTACATATACTCATAATGGTGTAGAGGTAAGTTATATTGTTTATATTAGAACAAGGCAATATAATACAATATCTGATACATTTGTGTATTATGAAAGAGATATTGAGATAATTAACCAACGCTTTATTGATGCAATTACTGAAGATTTTGAAAATATAGGTAATTATACTAAAGTTTGGGAACTAGCTCTTCGAGCTGATGAAGATCGTCAAGGAAATGATCATGATTATGATCTTCATCCAACCTCCGGTAATGATTGGCTGTTTATAGCTAGAGGATCAGTAGAGGATGCTAATGTGTTTTACGAACCTCGATCAGCAGATCAGGAAGGAGTTTGTATACTGCTAGGAGAAACACCACCAGATGAAGACTCAGGAGGCTTTCCTAATCTTGGTGAACCCAAAGAAGAGAGATATATTGTTGAAAGTGATAGTGCTCAAGAGGCATATGGTGGTTATGCGCCAGAGAAAGTGATTGAATACGGTAGTGGATGGATTGAAGTACGGTATAATAACGATCAAAAGCATTATAAATCACCAGGAGGTATAAGATACCAAGCTGACGGTAAAACCCAAATTGAATGGACAAAAACTGGTATTACGAAATATCTAACAGAATTAACAGATGTAGAGAGTTGGTTAACGTATACTGAAAGGCAAGGAGGATAATGAATACAACAACATACACAGTATCAGCAACACCAAGTCCGTTCGGAGGAACGAAGACTAAGTCTCAGTCTATCACTGGTACTAATAATGTCACGTTTGATTTAGGAGGGTTAAGTGCGTATGATGACAAGGCTGGTGGTAATTTTCGTGTTAACAAAGTAATTGTAGATTTTGACGATGGTGAAGAATTAGTGATTACTAGACCATTATCTGCTACAGGTATACCTACTTTATCTGCTGATACATTCTCTCATGTTATAGAAAGTGATTTTACCGATGCCGCGAAAAGACATGTTTATTTTACATTATACAGAGACGATCAAGAAGTTGATGTTATAGACTTGAAGTTTACTGTTTATAAAGCACCAATAGTAAAGTATGATAACGTAAACTTATTAAAAACCGACTATTTTAGTGATGACAATAACGACGAAAAATTACTTTTAACATTTATAAATAAAAACCCAGAAGTACTGGGCTTGAGCTTACTTGATATTGAAACTAATAGTAATGCCCCGTATGATCCTAGTTTATCCACAAGTCAAGGAGTAAGTGCTGAAACATTTAACGTTGGTTTTACTACTGAGTATGTACAGACAAAAGCATCAAATTCTAACACTACAAATGCAGTACAAGTTCAAATAGGAGATTTACTAAACCCAAATACCGGGTTACCTAAGAGTAATGGATCAATATCTCTGAAGTATAGAACAAGAGCTGCAGATCCAAGTACTAACGGAGCTGTTGTTTTACCTAATAATCCTGCTTTATTTTATATACCATTAACAGCAAATTCTGGTTTTACCCACCTAAGCGGTTTCTTAACATGGAATTGTGGAGATTTTATAAAAGATATAGACTTATCGACTAAAACGATAACTATACCGTTAATAGATATCGTTGGAACAAGAGTATCTTTAGGGGATTATCATTTTACTAATGTAGCTACAGGTTGCGGTACATCTATAACGGGTCTTGCATCTGGTGGTTATTTTTATGTAGATCTTTATGATATTAACGGTTGTGATACATTAACAACACAAACAAGTACCATAACAGCGTTTGTAAATTACTAATAGGAATTAAATAATTATATGGCGATAGAAGACGAAATTATTAATATATCAGATATTGATATTGGAACAGAGATACTTAATAGTGACAAACTATTAATAGAGACGAGCAATGGTACTAAAATGATTGCCTTTAAAGACTTTGTAGTAGGTCCCGATAATATTAGCTCAGTCCGCCAAACTCAAATTGAAGGTGGTGTTGAAGGAGAAGCTGAAACATTTACTGACATTGTAACTGGTTTTGAAATTCTCAACAATGGAACAACTCCAGGGCTAACTACACAGTACGATCAAATTAGCGGTACAGTAGAATTAGGTAAATTTAACTTTAACGCTATCGCCAACTTAGCGTCTGTTTCAGCTGATATTCTTCAAAATACATCTGCAGTGAATGAATTACGTACAGTACTTGATAACTTAGCAGCAGTATTAGAAGCTACTACTAGCACCGCTCTTAACAGTATTACTTTATCAACATCTGCATGTAATGCAATTGTTACTGGAGCGCATGGCGGTGGTTCTACTAAAAATTCCCGGAATGTAAAATTTACAAAAAAAGATCTAGATCCATCGACTACAAATACAAACTGTACTGTTGCTTTAGATCCGTTTAAAATTACATTTCCAAATGTAGAACAAGGATTTGTAGATGGAACGAAATTTATGATAATCGGTCAGTTCACACAAGCAAGTACTGGACAAGGAGGCACTAGAAATCACCCGGGTACTATTACTATATATAAAGATACAAGTACTGGCTCGACCGAGATTTATAGTAATCAAGCAGCTAATTTAAACCGTCAGGCGTCGTCTTCGAATAATTTTACTGCAGTGACAAAAATTAACTTTGGAGATTCCCTTCGGTTAGTAGCTGATTCTCCAATTAATAAAGGTACCCTAGATATATTTAAAATTTCTTAATTATGATTATTAACTCTATTAATACTGAAAGTATTACCCCAGTCGAGTATAATCACATGCACGACAGCACGCTAGTATACAGAAAATATAGAGAAAACTTTGACTTCGGTTTAACAGTAGATCAATACTACTTTAATAAAGCCGCAAAAGATAAAAAAACAAATTACAATACCCAGTACGTACTGTCAGAGTTACAACCTTTATCTACTGTCTTAGAGTTAAAAATACCTTACACAAAAGCAGCGACAGAATCGTTTACAACTACAGTTAAGTTTGGTGAAAAATATCTCAAAACTGACTTTACAGAGGCTTTTAACTATACTGGTAATACTGCAACAGGTGGAGTATCATCTATAAGTTCTACTTTTGTTGCCTCTACTGAGTTTAGTAATTTGAGTACTAATTTCTTTTTTACGTTCACCCTTACAAGTATAGCTTTAAAAAAATCTACTGATGCAGATGTTCTTTCAGGAAATACGTTACCACCAGAAGATAGAGTAATTATAACTCAAGAATATAACTCTAATACATATTATTTAACTGCTGCTTCAGCAACAAATACTGCTGCATGGTTTACCCCATATTCTGCTGTCTCAGGTAATATACCAACTTTTAGATATAATATAGACGATAATAAAATACTTCTTTCTAACGTAACTCCAGAGCTATCGAGTATGGATAGTAGGTTATGTAATAACGGAGATGTACTCAGTCTATCTGCTATAGATTTATTTTATAACGACGCTACTAAACTTAGTACTTGTATATTTGATATCAATAGATTTGAACTAACAAAAGACTATAAAACATTATCCAATAGTTTTGTTAAGTATACATCATCCTTTAATACTGATACAGTTGATCTCAACACATCAACTACTACAGAACATGTAAGTAATAATTACTTTATATATAGTAACAATTATAATTATTTTCAACAAAAAAACAGTAACACAAACACAGTACATGCAGATTTATTTCCTTTAAAAAACCAAGCTACACTACACGAATATTATGCAGAAAATAACCATTTTAATTCTGAACCTGGTTATTTAAACCGCGTATATGAAAAGATCCATGCCGGTACAAATCAACAAACCGGTACAGATAAGATAGGGGTATCATATAATGTAGGTACATATGATACTGTATTTAAACCAAATAAGCTAACATATTTTACCACCCCTAGCTCATTAGCTCCATATACTGTACTCAATATTAAAGATTCTAAATTGCAAAACCTCGGAGCAGTACCAGGAGACAATCCGTTAATGTCAGATAAAGTCTTCAAGCGGCGAATGGATATAAAAAATAATAACTATAGCGGAGACACTGACCCGACATATTTGTGTAGCTGGTTATCTGGTAATATAGACGGAGAGACAAAATGGGTAGATAGATATTATAATCCTAATTTAAAAAACTTTACTGCAGCTTTATCTGCGACGTCCTACTATAAAGTTGTTACCGCAGCTGATGCTTCAACGTCTGCATCATCTCCTATTAGCACAACTGAAACATTTGATGTATCATCTAGTCTCACATTTGAGCCTAATAATGATTATATGGTTTATCATATAGGGTCAGAAGATTATAGTAATTTATTTAAAGCTTATAATACAACATATAATGAAGCTTCTGCGATTGAATATATTAACTACAAAGGAGTATCACAAACCGTAGATAAAGTACTAGACGATGATGAGCTTATTTTGAACGGGGAACAATTCGGTAGGGTAAAAACCAACAACATCGGAGACTTTAGTACTAGCTTTTGGTTACATACTAAAGATAATAATTTACCTTTCGCGTATCAAATATTAGGTAATTACTTTGAAGAAGGTTTTGGTATTTTTAACACCGATCTCGTTACACCGAATATTATTCTACCAACAAAAAATATAAGTTCCGGAAAGACGAGTAAGTTGTTATTTTTAAATAATGATTTCGAAGTCTATGACGAGATTATATTAATGGACGGTGTAAGTGAAATTGAGATAAAAGCAATTGGTAGAAAAGATAACTTCTCTGAATTTTACGTATTAGGGAAAAATAATATAATTTATATATTCAATAGTAATAATAATCTTATTAGCAAAATTGAAAATTTAAAAGACACTAATGCAATTGTAGACGATTTTGAGGTTGGGGAAGATAAATTACATGTGTTGTTTAACCCTGTCTCTGCTTCAAGTAATTTCTTTACTTATGATTATAGTACAAATATCGCGAACACTGTAACAACAAGTACATCAGCTAACACTAAAGGCAAAAAAGGGAAGATAGTAAGACGTGATAAAGGTACTGACGTATATGAGGTGGATTCCCAGAATGGTTATGGTAATGAAATTAGTATTGATAGTTCTGGTAACGTTTATACAATAAAGCAAGACGATTTTAATAATTTAGCTAATACTCAAAACTTTGTACAAAAAGGAACATCTGGCAATAAAATTAAAGCTGGTCTAGGTATTAAAACTAAAGTAAATGGAGTACTTATAGACGATGAAGATAACATTATTGTCTTACATGATAATAATATAATTTCTATATTAGATAGTAATCGTAAATTAAAACGTACACGAGAGTTTTGTGATATTAACAACCTTCCAAATCAACAAACTTATATGGATATTATTTGTGATTTTGAGGATGGTGTTTACAAAAAATATATTTTATTTATACAAGAATTTCTAGACGGGTTTAGGTTAACAAAACTTAACGACAAATTACAAATTCTGAACTCTAAGAAAATCTACGGTAAATTTAACTTAGGAGACCTCAGCCTTACTAAATCAGTTACATCGTATTATTACTTACGAAACACTGGAGCTAACAAAAAACGTATTAAAGTTTTACTCAAAACTAAACCGAAATTTTCTTCATCTGGAGTTATACCTAGGGTCAAAACTGAAATTGATTTTGATCTTACTACAATTAATCCTGGGTATAATTATTTCTTCGTCAACGTATCAATTACTAAAGGATATATGGAACTATTTGTAAATGGAAGATCGTATCAAAAAACCACGTTCGCTGCTGGGACGTTTGCACTAGATAATGTTTTAGGTACTGGGTTATATGTCGGTGCTGTGAGCACTCCATTCTATCTTACCTTAGCGAATAGACTACAACAACCTAAAAAGTATTTCATTAATAATGCTAAGATAAAAGGATTCAAACTCTATAACAAAACAATGTCCTATTTCGATATGTTAGCTCATTATAATTATCACTTAGGAGACAAAGATCTTATCTGGTCTTATCCAATAGGGCAACGAACTTATATTGATACTATTGATAAATTGTCTAAGTTTAGTTTTCCAGAAAAACTCAACAACGATTATAAAGTTAATATCTCTAATACCAGTCTTAAAGATGAAAAACTTAAAGATAAAATTAAAGAAAGACTAGAAGAAGAGTTAAAGAAAATAACTTCGTATTACGACAAAAATAAAGAAATTAATATTACTTAGAATGTAGACCTAAGTAACCACAAAAACCCATATACAAAAAGAAAAAGAAACCCCCAGCTAATTACACTGAGGGCTATATACACATATATATTTTTCATTGACCAGTCAAAAATACTGCCTTCAACCGTTCAAGGTCAGCAACAACTTCTTGAGCTAGGTAATGTCTAGCATTGTCTGTACTCTCCATAATTAGAGTTTGACCTCCTACGGTATGTTCGTTCACAATGTTGCGATACTTACTAATCATACCATCAATTTGAGCGTATGTTTGTCTAGGTTTTGTTCTTTCGAATTCTGAAGGGTTCATATAATTATTTAGCTTTTGGTGATACAACATGCACGCCGGATCCACGTCCGGAAAACTTTCCATATGGGTTAAGGCGGCGATAATCAGCAAAGTTCTCTTGACTTACAATCTGACAATCACCGCCAGTCTTATGACCATATATCATAATACCTTTCTTACGAGATACTCCGCTACCATTAAAGGCACATGACTTACAGATCTTAAAACCAAGCTCAACTCTCGCAGGTTCGACTTTACTACCACAAATGCATTCCATATTTAATATAATATGAAAGCTAGAAAAAACGTCAAGTTA
>VMHT01056205.1_pt1 | contig 16731 bp, 26 predicted proteins | sample 4693611 | NCBI WGS metagenome assembly VMHT01 (sample SAMN12280063, study PRJNA550983) | marine metagenome | isolation source: seawater sampled from same location over 5 years 0.02-0.2 micron viral filtrate | place: USA: collected off the coast of southern California halfway between the port... ...
CGAGCATGGATTCCATATACATGAATTTGGAGACTTGTCCGGAGGATGTGACACTGCTGGTGCACATTACAATCCGGACAATGTTGAACATGGTGATCTAGAAGAAGGCCATGTTGGTGATCTAGGTAATGTCACTGCAAATGAAGACGGTGTGGTAACATTGGACCTATCTGCATCAAGGGTTGACCTAAGTGGTGACAGAAGTGTTGTTGGAAGATCGATAGTAATACATTCTGATAGAGACGATCTAGGCCTAGGCGGAGATGCTGAATCAATCAAAACTGGTAATTCTGGTGAAAGATTGGCCTGCGGAGTGATTGTTCTTTCATAAATTTTGTGTTATAATACAGAATGATAGATAGAGAACATTACGAAAAAGAATATCCTAATATAACTGAACAACTTCACAAAGTGTACGATCCAGAGATTCCTGTTGACGTATTTGAACTTGGATTAATTTATGATGTACAGATCAATGAAGATCAATCAGCTGACGTTGTAATGACATTGACCAGTCCTAATTGTCCAGTTGCAGGAGAACTACCATCATGGGTGCAAGAAGCAGTAGCCAATGCAGGATACTCTCCTGTAAGAATGCAACTTACATTTGACCCACCATGGGAAATGTCCTTCATGAGCGATGATGCACGTTTATTAATGGGTATGTAAATACAGTTATGATTGAATTGACTGAAAATGCTATAACACATTTAAAAAATCTTACTGAAAAGAATAAGAAAAATTATGTACGGCTATCTATCAAAGGCGGTGGTTGTGCTGGCTTCGAATACGATTGGACATTCGAAGATGAAGAAGGTTATACAAGAGACGATATACTGCTTGAAGATCTTTTACTGATTGATAGGATGTTTGAATTTTATATGTTAGGCATGACACTAGATTACAAAGAAGAAATATTTGGTTCTCAATTTGTATTCGACAATCCACAAGCATCATCCAGTTGTGGATGTGGCACATCCTTTGCTGTACAATAAATATTAGCATGGTTGATCTTTTTAGTACAATAGTTGGTGTGTGGTTAGTCACTGTCACTGTGCAGTTTGAAGAAACTGATCAACGCTTTTCAACTTATAATAAAACAGTTTACTTCCATTCAGAATCTCAATGTGATGCTGTGTTAGACAAAGGATTTGATTTTTTTGAAGAATCTTTCAACAGTTATTGGGGTGATGGAGATCATGGATTAGAATACACTATAAAAGAATATTGGTTCGATTGTATCGAATGGTACATGACTCCTGATGGTGAATGGTATATGGTTGGCATGGAGCCTAGTATCACAATTTAATCTCTGTAGAACTTGCATCAATACTCCAAATCTTACGCATTTCAACACCAACTTTTTGTGCATATTTTTTTACATCACATTTAGAGCACACATGATGAAAATTGTTTGACGCTCTGGCTGGACTTACTTTGCTTTTATCACGCACAAATTCTGTGCTACAAGCATCACATTTGAAATGATATGCAGAGCGTCTACGTTTGAAATTGTGTACTTTACCAAGTTTGCTTTCTCGTTGATGTAGGTGTATCTGCGTGGTTTGTTTGATGAACATCTTACATTAGGTTTATAGAAATATTTATTAAATACAATTCGTCAACACCAACGGAGAACACAACAATGACAAAACAAACAATAGGGATAGGATCAGCAGCCAATGACGGTACTGGTGATCCATTAAGAACGGCATTTGATAAGATCAATGACAACTTTGATGAAATATACACAGAACTAGGTGGCTCATCGCTATCAAGTTTATCACTTTCAGGCAACGCACTTATATCAGATGTAACAAACGAAAATATTAACATTACACCAAATGGCACAGGCATGGTGATAATCAATTCTAATCTAGAAGTAAAAGGCACAACCACAGAAATAAATGCTACAACATTAGAAATAGGCGACAACTTAATTGAATTAAACAAAGACAACTCCGGCGGTGCTGACGAAGATGCTGGAATATACATACAACGTGGATCTGCAGGAAACAATGCGGCGTTATATTGGAACGAGGGTGATGACAAATTCAAAGCAGTATTGACAACATCCGTTGGTACTGCAACAGCAATAGTAGATTCTTCTACAGCAACTATTGTAGCAAATCTTGAAGGCGATGTTACTGCTGGTACCGTTGACACAAACATTATTAAATCAACTGACTCTTCAAATATAAGAATACAAGAAGCAGTTGAAATCAGTGGTGCAGTTGTAGGCGGAAGCACAGCCAACTTCACAGGTGCTGTTACATCAGGTGGTACTTTGACTGGTACTTCACTGACTTGCGGTAATGCTGTATTAACTGAAGCAGAACTTGAGACTATAGACACAATCACAGCAGGAACAGTGGCAGCTTCTAAAGCAGTGGTTGTTGATGCTTCAAAAGATGTTACTGGATTCAACGATGTTACAGCAACAGGAACTGTAACAGGCAAAATTGGTGACTTCGAATCAATACAATCAACTGACTCAACTGGTGTTACAATCAATGATAACCTGGTTCTCAACGGCACAATCAAAGCAGAAGGTTCAGACCGTGTGAACATAGCGGATGGATTGAATGTAAATGGTACTATCAGTGGAGACGTCTTAGATATCACAGAGATACAGTCAGCTGATTCAACAGCTATACAATTCACAGACAGTATCAATATTGCAGGTTCAGTATCAGCAATATCACTAGATGTAGACTTAATCAAAAACGGAGATTCATCAGCAGTTAAAATTGATGATGGTCTTGAAATAGTTGGTGTTGCAAACGTCACAGGCGATATTGTGCATACAACAGGAATAACACAACTTAGTGTAGAAACAGTGTCAGGTGACTCTGCTGGTACAGATGCTGTTAGTATTGCAACAGACGTAACTTTCCTTGACATGAGTTCAGGTGGTATGACACTATCAATAGCAGATGGTGTAGATGGTCAAATCAAATACATTATTTGTAATCAAATAGGCACAGTTGCAGGTGGTGGTAATGCTACACCAGCTATACTTGCAAATACTAACGGAAACTGGACGACACAAATTAGATGGGATGCTGTTGGAGAAGCGGCAACTTTAATTTTTGATGCACAAACAGGCAAATGGAACATTGTTGGTTCCCAGGGTGTTACGATCACTTAATTTTGCTTAAATACTACAAATGGCAAAACCCATATGGATAACAGATGCCGGTTCTCTCGGCAGTATTAGTGAAGGCGTATTCTATTCGCAGGCAATCGAAGCCACTGATGCGGACGGTGATACTGTAAAATACTCATTCCATTCTGGTAAATTGCCTGCAGGCATACAGATAAAGTCAACAGGATTTATAGCAGGCGTACCAACAGAGGTTCCTGAAAGAACAGAATCAACCTTTGTGGTGAGAGCCACAGCAGGTGGTGATGTGGCTGATAGAACTTTTACTCTGTTCGTAGATGGTGATGATGCTCCTACATGGATTACTGGGGCTGGACAAATAGCAAACATGTTTGATGGTACTTTTTTAAATTTACAGTTACAAGCTGTAGACACCGATAACGATATCAAAAGTTACAAAGTTATAGATGGACAACTGCCACCAGGAATTGAACTGCTTGAAGAGGCTGGAATTTTGCGAGGCGTCAGTCAGCCTGTGCCGGCATCATTGTATGATTCTACACAGGTAGGTTGGGACGGAGTAGAATGGGACGAAACTCAACTTTGGGATTTTACTTTGAGTTTGTCATCTATTAATAAACTTTATGAATTTACAGTTAGAGTTTCCGACGGAGTGGCCTTTGCTGATAGAAAATTTTCAATAGCAGTCACTGGCGCAGGACAAAAAACTGATAGTGAATTGCTACGAGCAGATACAACAATACACAGTGCCGATGCATCAGACGGCATTAGACCAATACGTTTTGTTACTGAACCTGACTTGGGTGATTTCTATCATGAGAACTATTACATTATTACAATAGACACAGTTGATCCAGACGGCAATTTAGGGACTGCTGGCGATATCAATATCTACTATGAAAAAACAAGTGGAACAATACCTCCAGGCCTAGAAGTCGATTACAATAGTGGCGAGATATTTGGATTAATCCCTAGACAGACTACTCTAGAAGAAACTTACACTTTCACAATAGGCGCAACAAAAAGATCAGATTCAAGTTCTTTCATAGAACAAGTGTATAGTAGAGAATTTACAATGAGGGTACGTGGCGTAGGATGGGATGTAATATCTTTCAACGAGGTAGACATGGAGATCAATTTATAATGGCAAATATCAAATTAGGTTCTATTTCACCTTACAAAGTTTCAGTGTTCTCAGTTGGTGCTAGTACATCAAACAATCTGCCTATTAACTATTCTTACAGAACAGGTAGATTACCTCCGGGTCTAAGACTTGAGCCAGATGGTGAAATCACAGGCAAAGTAAAAAATCAATTGTTTAGTTTTGATAATCTTGATACAACTTTTGATAATAATCTAACGACAGTCGATAAAGATTTTAATTTTGTGGTTAGAGCATCTGCCCAATCAGGGCAACTAGTAAAAGATCAAACTTACACAATATCGGCCCAAAGAAGAACTAAAGATGAAATTGCCAACATGTATGGAAACTTGTATGTGCCAGATGTATCTCGTACAGATTTCTTAAACTTTATTACTACAAACAAATTGTTTGCCAACGATGGTCGATACAGAGACCAAGACAGAAATTTTAACACACACACTTACAACTTCAGTGTTTTGTTTCTTGCTGGTGTACATCTAAAATCACTAGGAACAATTCTTAATTTTATGGTCAAAAACAATTATACCGTAAAATTAGTTCCTGGCGAATTCAAATCTGCAAAAGCAAAAGATCCTGCAGGTAACATAATTTACGAAGTTGTGTATGCAGAATTATATGATGCGAACACCGGCGCTGATAATTCTATTACCTTCACTAATCAGTATCTTCCAAATATAACCATAAGTTTCAATGCATCAACAATGCAATTGACTGCCGACGATCCACTGCCAATTCCAGGCACACAAGAAAATCAAATTTATATCAACTCAATCAGAAATATGCAGAACGAACTGAAGTCAGGACTGACTGTTGAGAACTTTGAATATCTTCCGTTGTGGATGAAATCTGCTCAAGATGACGGTTTAGTAATAGGTCATAAAAATGTGTTGCCTATTAGATATTGCAAATCTGGAGAATCTGAAAAAATATTGTATAGGTTAAAAAATGAATCTGAATATGATATTAAATCATTACCGATCGAATTTGATAGATGGCTTATAGATAACAATATTGGACTATCCTTTGATGATACAAATAACAGTACCACAGCAGTTGGCGATGGTAGTACAGTTTTGTTTGATGGTCCTAAGTCTGTAGCAACTAATAACGCATTGATTGTTTCCGTCAACGGACAAAGATTAACTAACACCGAATTCACTGCCACAGGAACCAGCATAGAAGTAAACACAGCACCTGTTGATGGAGCCTCTGTTGTAATTACGCTGAAACCTACGACATTTACAGGTGGTGCTGAATGTACATTAGACGCCAGTGCAACTGTAACAACTTTTGACGGAGATGGTACAAGATTTTTAAATTTAGGGTTAACATTTGATAGAGGATCTACTCTAGATAAACAATTATTGATGCAAAGAAGGTCTGTTACGGACAGAATTACGCATGTATCAAATCAACCAGAATTAGTGAGAACAAGGTAATAAATAACAATATGGCAACAGCAATCACAGTAGCAAACATCGACGGAGCATTTCCCGTAGCAGGTCAGGATAATGATTCCCAAGGTTTTAGAGATAATTTTTCTCAAATCAAAACACAACTTACAACTGCTGGCACAGAGATTACAGCATTACAAACAAACAGTGCAGTAACAAACGCAGATACAGACTTTAATGGACATGATCAATCAGAACTAGTCCTTAAAGATTGGGGACAAAAAATTGTTGCCAAAGGTGCAGTAACTGGCTCAGTTGCTTGTTCGTTTGCTGATGGTAATGTTACAACTGTTACTACTTCAGGAAACGTTACACTTACATTTACTAACTTTCCAACAGATGATTCAGGTACAAATGTGTACGCATCAATGAAGTTGTTGGTAACTAAAGCCGTATCAACACACACAATTACACTTACTGGTGTAACATTTCCAAATGATGAAGATGGTGATGTTGGAGATTCATCTTCAGTATCAACTGACTTCCCTGAAAGACAGGGAGTATATGTGTTTGATATATTTTCAGTAGATGGCGGAACAACCAAGTACATTTCCAAGATACTTGAATACACATCAGCGTCTTAATTAAATACCTAGTATGTTTAATCCACACATGGAACCAAAGTCTCTCTCAGATGACCAGTTGGAAACCCGTCTTAAAGATGTTACAATAAAATTAAATCAAGCGGCAAGAATGAACAATCAAAACATGTATCAACAATTGATTGCAATTCAAAACACCCTGCAACTTGAAGATCAAGAAAGAAAAATGCGTAAAGCTAAACAGGAAAAAGACGATGATAATTCGCAATTCGATGGATTAATTAATGTTAAATGATGATGGCATAAGTTGGAAAACTAGATTTACCAACACTATGTATTTGCAAAATAAATTATGGCCTAATGATGTGTCCATTAATATACACATGTTGCCAATCACAAATGGTCCTCAATCACAACATGTAACATTTCAAAAAATAAAATATGTTTTTGGTAAAACATTACAAAATTCATTGTTTGTACAGCATGATGATAATCTGTACAAATCATTCAGTGTGTTTGAAAATGACGTTATAGACTTTTTTGACACACCTGTTGACCAAGTGATAGGAGTCACACTGTTAGCAAAGTTAGATGCTATAGGTGGTAAAAGTATGAATGTCGATGCATTAGAAATAGAATCATGGCAGGGAGAAAATTTGAGATTTATGATTACCACAGATTCACCAGAATGGAAATTGTTACAAACTTGTGGTATTAAAGATCCATGGTGGCATGATGACACACCAAGGTTCTCTAATTTTACCAAAGAGCCGTTGACATGGGACGATATTGGCTTTACAATAAAAGAACATGAAGGATTCAAAGTTATTCAAGGAGGTTAGATATGATTACTGATGCATTTGGTAATTGTTCTTTTTCTACACGTGAAGTGATTGAATTACTGTACAGTGGCGAACCTGTTGATCAGTTGGTATTAGGTGACTCAACAGAAGCCAGTCTACACACCACCCATGCCAAACATTTTGAAGTGGATGCATTAGCACAGCCAATGTTGATAGATATTCCTGTAGATCAATATCATGAATTACTGTCCGGCACATGGATAATGCCTGAGCAGTATAAAAGTATGGATATTGAACTGTATTTGACAGGACAAATGTCGCAACGCAAAATGATTGATGATGCATATATTGATAGGCTAGCAATTGAATTAGACGAATATACACAAAGGAACATGATGCACATACTAAAATATTTGATTTACATGATGGATGTGTGTAAACAAAACAACATAGTTACTGGTATTGGTCGAGGTTCAAGTGTGAGCAGTTTGGTTCTCTATTTGATAGGTACCCATCACATAGACCCTATTAAATACAATTTAAGTTACAAAGAGTTTTTACGTTAGGAGTAAAACAACATGGCAAGAAGACAACAAGGAAAAACACAACATTTTACCATGCAAGGTAAACCTATTGATTTTGATGCTCTAAGAGCTAAAAATGAAAAAACAATAGCAGTAGGTAACGCAGGTGTAAATGCACGTGGCGACCAAATAGGTGCTGGTGGAAAAATAGTTAAAAAAAGAGACGAAAAATAATCTTGACACACTGTCTATAATTTCATAATATAATAATATGGCATTTGGAGAATCAGTATCAGTATTTCACAAAATTAAAGGCACAATCACACCATTAAAGAAACGTGTGCTGGTGTCGGACATGCACTTTGGTATGACTAAAACTAAAGGCGGAATCATACTGCAAGATGATGACGGATCTGCAGACGGTGTACATCCACGTTGGGCCAAAGTATATGCTATTGGAAAAGATCAAGAAGATGTCAAAGTAGGACAATGGGTATTGATAGCACATGGACGTTGGACAAGATATATTAAACTAGAAGATGACACAGAAGTAAGAATGATAGACGAACATGATATCTTGCTAGTGTCTGACAAAGAGCCTGATCACAACAGAATACATGCAGGTTATCATAATCAAGGTGGAGCAAAACAAATGACTGCCCTGCCAGGCAATGATTAATCATTTGCAAATTAAAAACAAATCAAGTATAATAGTTTTATGGACACACTTTGGGTAGAGAAGTATAGGCCAAACACATTAGAAGGTTATGTGTTTCGCGATCAAAATCAAAAAACACAGGTTGAACAATGGATAAAGTCTAAGACTATTCCACATCTGTTGTTTTCAGGTGCTCCAGGCGTTGGCAAAACTACATTGGCCAAAATACTGTTGAACACACTGGATGTTATAGGCACAGACATACTTGAAATAAATGCATCACGTGAAAACTCCGTAGATGTAATTCGTGACAAGATCACAAACTTTGTACAAACAATGCCTTTTGGAGAATTCAAAGTTGTGTTGTTAGATGAAGCAGATTATATTTCACCTAATGGTCAAGCGGCCTTGCGTGGGGTGATGGAAATGTATCATCAGTCTGCAAGATTTATTTTAACTTGCAATTATCCCAACAGAGTAATTCCTGCACTGCATTCAAGATGTCAAGGGTTTCATATTGAGAAAGTAGACAAAACAGAATTCACAGCAAGAGTGGCAGAGATATTGATTGCTGAAGGCGTAGAACCTGACTTGGATATCTTAGACACTTATGTGAAAGCAACATATCCTGATTTGCGTAAATGCATTAATACAGTGCAAATGAATTCTGCAGAAGGACAACTACAAGCACCCAACACCGCAGATACTGGCACACAAGATTATAGAATAGAAATGGTAGACTTGTTCAAAGCAGGCAAGATCACAGAAGCAAGGAAACTGTTGTGTTCACAAGCACGTCCAGAAGAGATGGAAGATATCTACAAATGGATGTATGACAATGTTGAGATATTTGGCAACTCAGAGGACCAACAAGACGAAGCTATACTTGTAATTAAACAAGGACTGGTCGATCATTCATTTGTTGCAGAAGCAGAAATTAATTTGTCTGCTACACTGATCAAACTTGCAAGACTATAAATTACTCTCCATAAATTGACAAGGCTTCTGTAACTGCATGATGTCTTTGAATATCTTCCCCATACAGTTGCACATCAAAAATATACCTAGACTCTACTGCTTTTAATTTTGTTAAAAAGTCTTTCATACCATTTTCTTTGCCTCTGTCAGTCTGACCCAAGTCACCAGTAATAACCAATTTAGATCCTTCGCCTATTCTTGTAAGGAGCATCTTGAATTGATTCACCGTTGTATTCTGCATTTCGTCTGCTATAATGTAGCAATTTTCAAAGGTTCTACCTCGCATGAATGCCAAGGGTGCTACTTCGATTTGTTCGTCATTTACCATCCTCTTAACGCGATTAACAGTGTAATTTTTATGGAAGATATCATATAGAGGTCGAGTCCACGGTTCCATCTTTTTATTCAAAGTGCCTGGCAGAAAGCCAATGTCTTCATCTGCACCTACCACAGGACGAGTAACCACAATCTTTTGAATTTTTTGTAGTTTCATTAAATCGATACCATTCTGTGTTGCCAACAGGGTTTTGCCACAGCCTGCAGGGCCATGGGCAATCACAATCGACTTAGAATCATCAGCCAGCATTTCCCAGTATTTTTTCTGGTTTGCGGTGCGTGGTCTGATTTCGTTAATGTATTCGTCTCTTAGTTCATTGAAGGATAGGACAGTCTTATGTTTCATAGATGTTCTCCGTTTAAAATTTTGTTTGAGTTTAAGTTTTGCTGAACGCACAAAAATACTTAACGTCCTATAAACTTTGTAAAGTGCAGTGTTAATTTGTGAAATGATACACAGCCGGAGTTTTAACGCCTAGATCTAATTTTCTTATCATGCTGTGATGATATTTTATCATGTCGTAATCCTGATGTTTTACTTGTCCTGTTCGTGGTTTGAATTGCCATTTGTCAATACAGTGCCAACCATCTTTAATTTGTGTTTCTGCAGGCCAATCATGTAAATTTTCCTTACCCATTAATTGGTCAATTTCTTGTATTGTATCATAAGAAATGTGTTCGTAATGATTATGTAAATCTCTTTCAGACAGCATTCTGTTATCTCTTCTTTCCGGACTGCATGGCAATATTCGTTGATCTAAAGTGGCATGTATTCTTGGGTGTTGTATAATTGTGTCTTCATGTGTCCAACTGCCGGCTACAACTTCATGTTTGCCTGTGTAACCGCGATTATAAGTTACTACTCCACTAGAGTACTTTATCTTGTTAAAATTAAGTGATTGCTGTATTAGTAATTCTTGTGGCACATATTGTCTGTTTTGTAAGTCGCTTAAAGATATAGAAGCATCTAACCACCATTGCATCCAAATTAAATCGTGCCTTGACACAAATATTGGTTGCATGATTATATTTGTTGGCAGTGTGGCTCCATATACATATCTTGATGTTTGCTGTTGCCCATGATCAACTTTATAAAATACGTGTGGCTCTTTAGACTCAATCCAATTTTTAGGAATAGGTTTAACAATTCTACACTCAGGATCTAAAAAACATACACGTTCATTGTCATGATTGTTCCATGTCATGTAATCAACCATATCTTTTTGTATTTGGTGATTTATTGCACTATATGTGTGTTCACTGATGGTTACAATTTTCTCAAACTCATAACCAAATCTATTACAATCTTCAGCAAGGTCGTCAGAATAATAGTCTATAAAATCTTTAGTTCCGCAACATATAATCTTAAGTTGTTTGGTCATGTATAAATTTTGCCATTAAGTGATTGTAGGCGTCCATGTATTGTGTGTCACCATCTTGTGGCTCAACTTCCACTTGTTTTTTTAATTCTTGTTCAACTGAACTGCCTCTTACATTACCCAGAGAATGTCTTGCGGCCCCAGGACGATCTACAAATCCTGCCTCCATGTGAGAATAAATGTGTCCATTTGGATCAATACATATTTTGATTTGTGGCGATTGTTTCGCAGTCAATTCTTTGTGTGTCACTTGCATTAATTTATTATGATTGCCATTCATAGCATCTTGTAAAGCATATCCATAATCAACAGTCACACCCATTGATTTAACACTTTCATCAAATTCAAGCAGAGCGTCTCTAACTTTGTTGCGTTCTTGTATTTCATATTGGAATGTAAAATCTTCTCTGAGAGACAAATTATCTATGCCACCTATATCTTTGATATAATCTGTGATACGTCCTAATTTTTCAAAGTTTTCTGGAATCAATACATAGTTTAGGAATAATTTTGTTCTGTCTGATCGTTTGTTATAATTGGTTAGATTATCTTTCACCACTTGCCAACCTTTCTGATGTTTTGTTGTGGCAACATATTCGTTATGATCCAAGCCATACAGTGATACTCTGATATGATGTAGTGAATTTATATAGGGATTTTTGTTTAGAATCTTGTCATTCAACATGAATCCGTTTGTAATCATGCGTGACCGGTATCCTTTATCGTGCAAATCTTTTGTGATTTGGTTTATGTAAGGACTGGTCAACGGTTCTAGTCCTCCGCTTATATTGATACGATCTAAATCTTTGCCATCGTCTTGCTGTATTATCTGGCTGAAAATGTTTTGACTGCCTTTTACTACTGCATCGTAATTTCGTCCACAAAAAAGGCATGAAAACATACAACTTGTGCCAGGATATATGTTTATTCTGTAAGGATAACGATATTCACCACGTATGGCTGATGCCATTGCCCCACTCTGTATGACTGGTTCTAAAGTTTGCCAATAAGGAGTATTGCGTAATTCAGTGCTGTAAAGGTTCATTGTTTGAGTAGTTATTCGCTTGTTTACGGCTGTAAGATACATTTGATAAATATCACTATGATAGATACACTAGACATCTTACGCAATATCAAAAACATTTATGCTTCAGACAATGTGATTAGTTCACTTGTTAATTTAGAAAAGGTTTTAGATGATGTCAACATATATGCATACCAAAACTGGAGTAAAGGCGAACTTGTTGAAGGACCTGTGGTAACGAAATATGATACCACTGCAACTTTTATGTGGGACATGAAGGAAATGCCAGATCCAGATGCAGGTAAACGTATTACCAATGTAGGCGGTCAAATAGCTTACAAAAAAGATATTAAATTAATTCCAAGGAAGATTAAAAATTATAGTGATTATAGACCTGGCACAAGAAAAGGCAAACTAGATGAAATGCCTGTTTGGTTAGTGAAAATTACTATTCCAAACACAGTGATCGAAGACTTTAATGCAGAAACTAAGATGACCCAAACAGTGTCAGGCTCGCAAGTTGATGACTTCCAATCACCACAAGACCAAGTAGAATTATAATGAAGTCAATTAAGAATTTAGAAATGTACAACCATGTCAGTCCAGAAGTGGTCATTGATGCCTTCCAAGCAAAACTTGGCAGAGACGAAGATGTATCTGTAATACAGTTTCAATCAGACAATAAAGATGTAGCGGCTGACCTTGTTAGTTTTGTTGAGTCAGGCCATGATTATGTTTTAGATGCCGACTTTTCAGCGGCCAAAAACACACAAAAAATGTACAATATTTTTGTAGAACTTGAACGATGCGATAGCCTACCAAATAGTATTATGGAACTAGTCCGTGACATGGAAAACGTAACAGGCATATTGCCATGGAAATTTAGATTTTATAAAAATGAAGAATTTTACAGTATGAATGAAGCAAATTTACTAAGCCTTGTACCTACCACAGCAGAGCAATACAAATTTTTAACTGACGACACAACAGACGAAGATATTAACACATTGTTCAAAGAGTCAAAAGTCACAGTGAGACGATCAGGCAAAAATTTGACTATGAGTAAAATTTACAACAAACACAAATTTATTTTAGAAGCAGTAAATGTACCAACCAAAAATGGCGTTTACAGAATAGACGAATCATCTACAGCACAAACACAATATCTCAACAATTGGTTGGGTGGTGGATGGCACATTGTTAAAGTAGATGACCTTTTCAAAATATCAAAACAAGACAGAAACATTATAATCAAAGCGGAGGACTTGTAATGCAAGCCAATTATGAAAAATGTTTGGAGGCAATACTACATCACGAAGGAGGATATGTAAATCATCCTAAAGATCCAGGTGGCGAAACTAATCTTGGTGTAACCAAAAGAGTGTATCAGGAATGGGGTGGCACAAAAGATATGAAAGATCTATTAGTAGAAGATGTTGCGCCTATCTATAAAAAAAATTACTGGCACAAGATTAAAGGCGATTCATTACCAGGCGGACTTGATCTATGTGTGTTTGATTTTGGAGTAAATGCTGGTCCAGGCAGGGCGGCAAAATATTTACAGACACAAATAGGTACAATGGCAGATGGCGGAATAGGACCTAACACATTAGCAAAACTAGACGAGTATCTTAAATCAGTATCAATACAAGATGCTGTAAAAGAATATCAAAACACTAGATTAGATTACTATAAACAACTATCAACATTTGAAACATTTGGCAGAGGATGGACACGCAGAGTAGAAGAAACTACTCAGATGGCGTTGAAACTTATATAATGTTTGGTGGATTAAAAATTGCAATAATTCTTTTAATTTTATCTGCGGCAGGCGGTGGCTTTGTGTATGTCAAAGGATTGCAGGCTGATCTTAAAGTGTCAGAAGCAAACAATCAAAAATTACTTGATATCAAAGACGAACAAGATGCTGTGATCAAACAAATGAAAGCAGACTTTGAAGCAATAAACAAAGCAAAAGCAGATTTAGAAATTGCTCTTGAAAATGCTGAAAAAGACAATAAGGAACTTGCAAGTAAATTTGCCAAATATGATATTGCATTATGGGGTATGGAAGACCCTGTTGCAACAGAAAAAACTATCAATAGAGCAGTGCGCCATGTAAACAGATGCATAGAACTTGCTAGTGGTTCAAAAGTAGTTGCTGACGATTTTTATAATAGACAATGCAGAGAATTAGTTAAAGACAAAATGTATCAAGCAGGAATTCCTTATGAAGCACCAAAAGAGGAAACAGTAGAATGAAAATATTATTAATAGGATTGATATCACTTGCACTTGCATCATGTGGTTCCCTTCGTGGAGTAGACAGGATAGAAAGTGTGAAAGTGGCAGTTGCAAAAACACCATTAAATTTATCATCACCATCACCAATCGAAACAATGGATGTTGAATGGATTGTGATAAACGAAAACAATTACAAAGAAGTTTTTGATAAACTTACAGCAGACGGTAAAAAGCCTGTGTTATTTGCCCTAACAGACAAAGGATATCAAGCATTATCAATTAACTATGCTGATCTACGGAAGCACATCCTTGCACAAGATCAAATCATAATACAATACAAAAACTACTACGAGCCAGGAAAAGATCAAGATAAGTAACATAGTATAATAAAAAGGAGCAAACTATGTGGGAAATGATATCAGAAATGGCAACTAACAGGTTGTGGATTTACACAGCATTAGTTGGTTCGTTATTTGGTTTAGCATTTTCAACCTACTTTAAAAGTACGAGAATAGGCCTTTGGATGTATGCTAAGTTCGATATGATTCTAGACTATCTTGTAGAACGTTGGGGACTAACATGGTTAGAACAACCTGCGGACGCATGGAGAAAAAAATATCCTTACGTAACTAAGAAAATCGACGAATTAGAAAAACGAATCAAAAAATTGGAGAAAAAATAACATGATGGATTATATCAAAGCAAGAATGAAAGAATCATCTTCACTGGATGGTGCTGGTATTCTTATCGCTTGTGTATTAATAATTTTATTTGCCCCGTTCGCAAAAATTATTGCATACGCAGGTTTAGTGTATTCTGTTTGGAAGATACTAAAAAAAGACTCTTAAAAAATGAAGTTTGACACTATTGGCATCACTACAGAACACAAACTGGATGTCATAGTGTCAGACATCCCTCATTACGAAGCAAACAAATCAAAAATTATTGAACTTATAAACAAAGAGGTTGATCCACACAATAAAAAGACCAATCTTAAATGTCACATGACCAAATGGGATATGAGTCTGCACACATCTTTTTCAATGATAGGTGATAAGGCATGCGAACTTGCAACCAGTTATACACTGTTAAAGAAAGACCATAAAAGAGCATTTTCTGTAGGTGCATTGTGGGGAGCAAGATACACTGATGATGAATATGCAAAAGAACATGATCATTATCCAGCACTGTGGAGTGGTGTTGCTTTTATAGATTGCCCTGAAGGATCTGGAGCATTAGTATTTCCAACCTGCGATTATATACATAAACCAAAAAATGGACAAATGATACTGGTGCCAAGTTACCTAAGACATTATGTAGAACCGTCTGCACTAGGCGTCCGCAGGTATATAGTAGCATATAACATTGTTCCAACTAAATATTCATAATGGCATACGAAGAACCAACAGCACCAAAGCACGATGCAGAAGTAGTAGTACCTGCAACAGAACAAGGTACGACTAAAAAAGTAAAACTGGATTTAGAGGTTGATACTAGTGTAAAAGATCTAGGACCAAATCCATATGCAAGAATTATACACATGGCCAAGGCAGTAGATGCCTGGCGTATTTTCCCAAGAATGTTTCTTACTGTCTATATAATCCTGCTGTATAAAGTTGTAATATGGTTTATGGCTTTGCCAAATCCAAACTTTGAACAATCAGGCCTAGTGTCTGTTGTTGTAGGTGCCGGTGCGGCATGGTTTGGATTGTATGCTGGCACCAGTAAAAAATAACCCACTTGTAACATTGACAGAACGTCATTATATAGTATACTGTGAACATGGATCCTTACAGCACTCTAGGTGTAGATAAAAATGCGTCTGACAAAGACATCAAAACAGCATTTAAAAATTTAGCCAAGACACATCATCCGGATCGTGGTGGTGATGAATCCAAGTTCAAGCAGGTTAATGAAGCATACCAAAAAATAAAGAATCCATCTGCTAGACAACAGCATGAACAAGAACAAGTATTCGGTCAAGGAGGTATGCAGTTTGATTTTGGTGGTGGTGGGTTTGAAGGCATTTTTGAACAATTTTTTGGTAGTAATCAAGGATTTACTAGACAACGAAGACAACAAAAAAATAGAAACATACAAATTGCTCTAGAGGTTACACTTGAAGAAGTGTATACCGGTGTAAAGAAAGATATTAGTATTGATCAACTAGGTAAGACTATAAAGATTGATATTCCAAAAAGTATATCATCAGGACAAACTGTGCGTTATAGAGGACTAGGAATGAATGAATTTCAAAATTCTCAACCTGGCGATTTGTTATGTAAAATATATATTCAAGATCATCCATATTTTAAACGTGATGGGTTTAATCTTTATGCAGAACATTCAATCACTTGTTGGGAAGCCATACAGGGAGCATCTCTTAAAGTCCAAACAATAGAAGGTGGAAAAATAAACTTAAGAGTACCAAGTGGCACACAACCAGGCACAGTGATGAAAATAGCACAACACGGATTAATGTCGCCCAATACAAGAA
>VMHT01066846.1_pt1 | contig 16729 bp, 11 predicted proteins | sample 4693611 | NCBI WGS metagenome assembly VMHT01 (sample SAMN12280063, study PRJNA550983) | marine metagenome | isolation source: seawater sampled from same location over 5 years 0.02-0.2 micron viral filtrate | place: USA: collected off the coast of southern California halfway between the port... ...
AGAAGGGAGAAGCTTCCCTTCCCGACCACAGTGCCAGGTGGGTTCCGCCTTCAAACAGAGGGGAAGTGAATCCTGCTGCATCGCCAACCAACATGATCCCGTCGCCAACGGTGGTGGTTCTTGGACCAGAAATGGGGATGGTGCCTCCGAAGGGTCGGACTTTAATCCCCTCTTTTCGCCACGGAGGGTTAACCGCTGGTTTCCCTTTCAGGTAGGTGTCTTCGATGAAGGATTCAAGGTACTTGATGGCGCCTCGCTTATCGGTGGTCACCAGTCCTACGTTCGCTCTCCCTCCCTCTTTGGGGATCATCCAAACATATCCATGTGGTGAGTATTTTGGCCAGAGGTAGAAATCGAGGTACCCGTCGTTTGGCACGTCAAGAATCTCGTACTGAAATCCTGCGATGACCTCCACGTCGCCTCCCATGTCGAGAAATTTAGAGGCGGCACCGGAAACTCCGGAGGCGTCAATCACTGCACGGCATTCAATGGGAAAGGCGTCGCCACGACCTTCAAGTTTCCAATTGGAAAATTGATTTTCCGTACTGTAAATCCTTTCCATTCCGGTGACGCGGTGATGCAGATGCAATTCTGCACCCTTGGCGATGGCTTCATCGGCCAACCATCGTTCAAAGAGGTGTTTTTCGAGGACATACCCTTCTTCGGTCAGGAGTTTTTCTGTTCCGTCTGGGAAAATTACGCGGATGCCTTTCACGTCCAAGGCCTTGACATGGTCAGGCAATTCAAGGTCCAGATTCTGAACCGCAAGGTCGGACAAGCATTCGCCGCAATGCACCGGCGTTCCGATTTCCGGGTCTGCTTCGAGAAGAAGCGTGGAAAGCCCGGCTCTAGCGGCATGCAGGGCCGCAGAACCGCCACCAGGGCCTGCGCCGATGACCACAACGTCGTACATCTATCTCTCCTCGGTTAGAAACGGGGCTACGGAAGCCCTTGAAGGAAACGGTGGGACTTCATGGTGGCCGTTGGAGGAAACCAGCCAGCATACGGAGGTTCAAATCCAAGAAGCCACAGGGTTGTCTGTGGCTTGGAAGACCTTGAGGCGCTGGGTGAACCACCTCGAAGCAGGCGGAGAGCTCTTACGAATCGACCGACCGGTTGATGTCGTCTACGAGGCGGGTGCGATCGCCGACCTCTTGGTCAAGAACGACGGTCCCGCCGTCCTCTTTGAACAGCCGAGGTTGGCCGACGGTTCTATCTCGTCCATCCCTCTCCTCATGAATGCGTTTGGAAGCCACGACCGCACCCTCCGAGCCCTTGGTGCCAGCCACGAGACCGAAATCGGTGATAGAATGGTCGCCATGATGAAACCCGACATCGGCCTCTACATGCGAAAGCCGTGGAAAGGCCTCCCCTTGCTTCGGGACGCTTTGGCCATGCCGCCGAAGAAAGTCCGCAAGGGCAAAGGCCAGCGCGTGCGCTTGCCTAACGATTTGACCAAACTCCCCATCCCAAAGACCTGGCCAATGGATGGGGGTCATTTCGTGACGTTGCCGTTGGTGGTCACCAAAGATTCGGACGGAGAACACAATCTAGGTATGTATCGGGCTCAAGTCCACAATGAAACCGAACTGGGCCTGCATTGGCAAATTCACAAACACGCAGCCGACCACGCCGCCAAGGGAGAACGCATGCCCGTTGCGGTTTGCATCGGGGGTCCACCAGAACTTATTTTCTCGGCGATTTCGCCGTTGCCCGATAACCTCTCCGAGTACCAATTTGCTGGTATTCTCGGACAGAAATCTCTGCCCATTACGAAGGCCCTGACCCAAGACTTGTGGGTGCCGGCGGAAGCCGATATCATCATCGAAGGTTATTGCGACCCTACGGAAACGAAGCTTGAGGGCCCGTTTGGCGACCACTACGGCTTCTACTCACTGACAGGACAATACCCTGTGTTGCACGTGACGGCCATTACCTGCCGCAAGGATGCGATTTTACCAGCCACCATCGTTGGGCTTCCTCCGATGGAGGACGGTTACCTCGGCGAAGCGATTGGCCGTCAGTTTTCGCCGGTCCTCCAATTCCAGCATCGTGATGTCAAGAGCGTTCACTTGCCGTTGGAGACTGGCTTCCATAACCTCGCCATCGTTGCCTCCAAACAGCGATATCCTCGCCAGGGCAGGAAAACAGCCCTTGGTCTCCTGGGGGCAGGTCAAATGATGTTTCTCAAGGTCATCGCTGCCATCGACCCAGAGCAAAACCCGAAAGATCTCGAGGCCTTCTTGGATGCACTGAACGACAAGGTCGAAATCAGCCAAGACATCGTTGTTCTACCGGGCATGGTGGCCGACGCCCTCGAGGCTGCTTCCCCGTTTGAAAACGTCCACGACAAGTTGCTTATTGATGCAACATCGTTGGTTTCGACCGATCCTCGTTCTTCAGATGAACCGCTGGAGGGGTCCTACAACCAACCAACTCCTGAGTGGCGTCAAGGAACCGTGGCATCTAAGCCGTTCACTGGGTTGAGCGCTGTCGAGGCGATGCCCGATGTGCGCCAAGCCCGGATGTTGCGGGATAACATGCTCGTGGTTTCAACTTCCATCGACGGTACCCCAAGTCCCCGCACAGGAGAGTACGACGGGAACGATGACCTTGAGGGGCAGAGGATTGAAAAGATTCTTCAATTGAGAAATTCAATTTGGCAATTGGATTCTGAAAAGAATCTACGATGGTTGTTCATCACCAACGATGATCTTGACATGACCCACTCCAAAGCGCGCCGTCGCCTACTCTGGCAACTCACCTCTCGGTTCGATGTGGGGCGCGGATTGACCTTTGATGCTGAGCGTTCCCGTCTGTGTTGGGATGCCACTACGCCCATCCCGTCGGAAGCATACGGCGTTCGCCGATGGCCTGCTGTCACCCTTCACGATACGGAAACGCTGGCCAAAGTTGCTTCTCACCCCGAACTCAAGAAATACGAATGGCCACCCCACCTTTCTTTTGGGGGCCCTGAGTAATGGACGCTAAACAGGTGCTGTCGTTCATCAAAATCGAACACACCCTGTTTTCCCTCCCCTTCGTCCTTATTGGGTACTTCATCGCTCTCGAACAATTCAACCTTGAACCAGGCCTTGACTTGCTGTGGATTCTTCTCGCTGCGGTTGGTGCTCGGGGTTTGGCCATGGCTCTCAATCGCATCATCGACCGAGACATCGATGCTGCAAACCCGCGCACGCAGGGGCGCCATCTCGCCTCGGGGTCCATGAGTCTCCAGACAGCATGGATGCTTGCTGCCGTGTTCTTGGCCATGCTTCTGCTCTCTGCTGGTTTGCTCAACATGGTTGCCCTCATGATGGCGTGGCTTCCTGTCCTTGCCTTCATCATATACCCGTACATGAAACGGTTCACGTGGTTGTGCCACTTTTGGTTGGGCTTGTGTTTGGGTTTGGCTCCAGCCGGAGCGTGGGTTGCCATGGCCGCCGATGTGCATGGTTGGGCCTCCATCACGGGTCAATTCTCGACCGGCTCTGATTTCTTGTGGGCTCCAACCATTCTTCCAATTTCCATTGGTGTAGCGCTGTGGATCGCCGCCTTTGACATCAATTATGCGCGGATGGACGCCGAAAGCGACCGTGAGCAAGGTATCCATTCCTTCCCTTCTTCCTTTGGCGATGCGGCCACGACGCGAACCACCGTTCAGCTTTCTCTCCTATGGTTTGCCTGCTTTGCTATCTCCGACCCCATGGAAGGCGTTTGGTTTCTCGGTGCTGCCCTGTTGATGGCGCTCGCTAACGTTGCTGTTGTCCTGCGCATGAATCGTTTTGGAGATTTTCAAACCGTGCTGTTTCGAGTTTCCATGTTAACAGGGTGGGTGTTGCTCGCTTCATTGCTTGGTGGGTACGCTGTTGAACCGGTCGTTGCATAACGCTTCCTTTCCTCCTTTCTTGATGTCAAACAGTTTATACAGATTCTGATTGAGGGGCGAGCATGCAAAGGCGTGCTATTTCCATGGTTTTGACCTTCTTGATGGTTCTCCTGCCCCTTTCAGTGGCAGTTCATTCGTTGAACACGGTTCAATCTCACACCTCCCTCACTTCCGAGATGGACGTTGAACGAACCATCGCCCCCATTGCTCAACTCAATGTCCCTGGGTTTCAGGAAGGCTCGGTGTACACCAACACCACCGTTTCCTCGGGTGGCGCCTTCACGTGCGCCATCATTTCGAACGGCTCGGTCATGTGCTGGGGTTATGGCTACAGTGGCAACCTTGGTAGTGGTGGCACCTCGGACCTCTACAATCCAACCCAAACGAGCAGCCTCGGCGTTGGACGCACGGCCGTGAGCATCGCTGCGGGAAAGGACCACACCTGTGCCATCCTTGACAATGGGTCGGTAGCCTGTTGGGGATACGGGTATTATGGGCAAATTGGCGATGGTTCGACAACGGACACCAGCACACCAACCTTGACTGCTAGCCTTGGTGTTGGTCGAACAGCCGTGGCCATCTCTGCGGGCATGGACCACACGTGTTCCATTCTTGACAACGGTTCAGTCGCTTGTTGGGGTGGAGGCAGCTCGGGCCAACTCGGTGACGGTGCGGCCATGGATCGACTCAGTCCAACGCAGACCAGTAGCCTCGGCACGGGGCGGACAGCCATCGCCATCGCCGCCGGTGATATGCACACCTGTGCCCTTCTCGACAACGGTTCAGTTGTTTGTTGGGGGGCTGGGTCAACCGGGGCCTTGGGCCGCGGCACAGCCACGAACTACCAAGTGACGCCAATGCTCACGGCCAGCCTCGGCACAGGCCAGCGAGCCGTGGCCATTTCAAGTGGAGAAGAGCACACTTGCGCTCTCCTTGAAAACGGCTCAATCTCGTGTTGGGGGTACGGGGCCATGGGCGCTCTTGGAAACGGTGGCACGTCCGACAAGTATGCTCCAACCTTGACCAGCAGCTTTGGAACAGGACGAACGGCCGTCGGACTTTCCGCTGGTTCGGCTCACACGTGCGCCATTCTCGACAACGGTGAAGTCGCCTGCTGGGGCGAGGGAAGCAACGGACAACTGGGCGAAGGAACCGGCTCTGATTCCACAACACCAATTGCCACGGCGGTTTTTGGTACGAACCAAGTGGCGGCCGGCCTCTCCGTTGGTGGTTCACACACCTGCGCTGTGGATGCCTCGGGCGATGTTTCGTGCTGGGGACTCGGTCAGAGCGGACGCTTGGGCAACGGAAGGAACAGCATTGAAGCCACGCCAGCCGTCATCAACAATCTTGGTCCAGGCCAGACGGCACTCGACATCGCTTCTGGTTTTGCCCACTCATGTGCGGTTCAAGCTGACGGCAACGTGACGTGTTGGGGCGAGGGTAGCAGTGGGCAACTTGGAAACGGAGCGACCAGCTCATGGTACACTGAATCTTCACCGGTCTTGACCTCCAGCCTTGGAACGGGGCGAACCGCCGTGGCTGTTTCCGCGGGAAATGACCACACCTGTGCGATTCTTGATACGGGCTCTGTTTCATGTTGGGGGAGCGGTGGAAATGGACGGCTCGGTAATGGAGCAGGTTCACAACAAACGACGCCGACCCAAACCAGCAGTTTAGGAACAGGTCGAACGGCGGTCAACATCTCATCGGGCGGCAGCCACACGTGTGTCATCTTGGACAGCGGTACCGTCTCGTGCTGGGGCGGAGGAGGCTACGGCCAACTCGGCAACGGAGGGACCTCTTCACAGAACACTCCAACGCTGACCAGCAGCCTTGGCACCGGCCGTACCGCCGTCGCTGTTTCTGCTGGGAACCGGCACACGTGCGTTATTCTTGACAACGGTGCAGTTTCGTGCTGGGGGAGCAACGCTGACGGGCAGTTGGGCAACGGGGGAACGTCGTCTTCCTCAACACCAACCCTCACGAGCAGTCTTGGAACGGGTCGAACGGCCATTTCGATTTCGGCAGGCAACCGACACACCTGTGCCGTGCTCGATAACGGAGCCGTTTCCTGCTGGGGGCACGGAGGAGTTGGACAACTGGGCAACGGTGGTACCTCTGACAGGCTTTCGCCCACACTCACCAGTTCACTAGGAACCGGGGTTGTCGCCACAGAAGTCACCACTGCCGCTTCCCATTCATGCGCCCTCCACAGCACTGGTTCCGTATCTTGTTGGGGCTTTGGTGGCTACGGTCAAATTGGCAATTCGGCCAACCAGCAACGCACCACTCCGACCCTCACCAGCAGCTTTGGTAGCGGCGTAGGAGCCACAGCTCTTGCAGCTGGATACGACCACACGTGCGCTATGCTCTCAAATGGATACGTTTCGTGCTGGGGACTCGGAAGCAGTGGACAAATTGGCAATGGAAATTATGGCAATCGAAATTTACCAACACCAACAAACAGTTTTGCGAGCGGGGAAATAGCAGCTCTTTCTGAGCGAGATTTTGATGGAGATGGTGTGCTGAACATCTTCGAAAGCAACCTCTGTCAACCGGGCACGTATGAACCCTCGACGGCTCCTTCAACCTGCGTTGACGCCGATGCCGGATATTTCGTTAGCTACTCGGGTCAAACCTCTCAAACTCCTTGTCCAGTCGGCACCTTTCAAGCCGACACCGGCCAAACATCGTGCGATGAAGCACAACCGGGTCATTTTGTCGATTTGGAGGGTCAGGCGACGCAATCACCGTGCATCGCTGGAACTTACAACCCAACTTCCAGATCGGAGACCGTTGATGCTTGCATTGATGCAGATCCCGGATACTACACCTCACTTGATGGCCAATCAAATCAACAGCCTTGTCAGCCGGGCACCTACCAGCCTCTGGAAGGCCAGATAGGGTGCGACGATGCAACTCCTGGTCATTTTGTTTCCCTCTCTGCTCAAACCACTCAGGCACCATGCTTGGCGGGCACATACCAACCTGGTTATGGACAGGCCTCTTGCATTGACGCTGATGAAGGGCACCAAGTGAGTCAACCCGGACAACCAGACCAGCAAGCATGTGGGCTTGGGACCTACCAGCCTTTGAAGGGGCAGGAAGAATGTTTTGATGCCGACCGAGGGCATTTCGTCGATGAAACGGGCCAGACGAGCCAAACGCCTTGCGACCGAGGGACTTACAACACAAACACCGGTTCAGGCAATGCTTCGGATTGTCTTGACGCCTCACCGGGCTACTACGTTGAGGAAACTGGCCAAGCCAACCAAAGGCCGTGCGATTACGGGACCTTCAATCCAAACAGCGGTTCGCAAAACGAAGCCGATTGTCAATTCGCAGACCCAGGGCACTATGTGAACACTCTGGGGCAAGCAAATCAGACGCCATGCGATGTCGGAACGTACAATCCTCTTTCTGGCTCAACCTCTCGCTTCGACTGCTTGGACGCCGATGAGGGCCATTACGTCGCACAGCCAGGGTCTGCGAACCTTACGATGTGCGAACTTGGAACCTATCAGCCGTTGAAGGCTCAATCTGAATGTTTGTTGGCTGAGCCTGGATCGCATGTTCCCGAGCTTGGACAACTGAGCCAAACCCCGTGCGTTGAAGGGACGTATCAGTCCCTTGAGGGACAGAGCCACTGCGATGAGGCCGATGAGGGGCATTATGTGGACACGGCTGAAGCTACGGCTCAGGTTCCGTGTGCTGAGGGCTCTTTTCAACCGTTGACCGGTCAAACCTCCTGCGCATCTGCTGACCCGGGTCACTATGTCAATCAGGCCGCCCAGTCGGAACAGGTGGCGTGTGAACCGGGTACCTATAATCCCCTTACGGGTTCCATACAGGCTTCAGATTGTCGAGTTGCAGACGCAGGGCACCACGTAAACGAAAGCGGACAAACTGAGCAAACAACGTGCGCACTTGGAACCTATCAAAACACCACTGGAGCATCTTCGTGTGTTGAAGCGAGCGTCGGTTTCTATGTCCCTGTGAGGGGCGCTACCCAGCAGACAGCATGTCCTTACAAGACCAGCACTGTCGCCACAGGCTCATCATCGCAGACGTTTTGTCTCCTTGATACCGATGCTGACCTTTTGCCAGACGAAATCGATACCGATGATGACGGCGATGGGACATTGGACCAAGACGATGCTTTCCCACTTGACGACAGCGAAGACAAGGATTCCGATGGAGACGGACGGGGCGACAACATGCAAGCAGTTGAAGAAGCCAAGCAAATGAGAATGATTTTCATCATTGGTGGGGTGCTTTTGACCTTCGTTGTTGCTGTGCTTGCTCTTCGTTCTCGGAAAGCAGAGGAGGAAGAGGACTGGTACAAAGAAGAAATGGATCTCTTTGAATCCGAGAAGGACAACCAACCATCAAGTCCTCCGCCGACTGATGTCCCACAGCGCGTGATGGCTTCATTCGTGGAGCGGTGGGAAGACCTTCCATCCGGAGATTGGCTCGATAACGGCGAGGACGGAACGAATTGGTACCTCGATGACGATGGGAACCACTGGCATTCCACCGAAGGTGGCTACATGATCTGGGAAGAGTCGTGAGAACAAATCCTTCTGAAAGCGTTGGTGAAGGTTCTTGAGCCGACTAGCAAAACACAGGCCATGAACCCCATCGTCGCTTCCCTGCTCGAGTTCAATAATGCCTTTGAAATCCCAAAACTTGAGACGCCGGGGCTCAGCCCTGACGAGTTGATTGAGTTGCGCATCAAACTGCTTACTGAAGAAGTACAAGAGTACGCAGAAGCGGCCCGTGCTGGTGATTTGGTAGAAGTATTGGACGCCCTTGCAGACATCGGTTACATCCTTGCGGGGACGATCATAAACCACGGGATGCAACACATCTACGATGATGCTTTCAATGAAGTGCATCGTTCCAACATGGCCAAACTGGTCGACGGCAAAGTGATTCGAAGAGAGGATGGAAAGGTCCTCAAACCCGAAGGGTGGCAACCCCCGCAACTCGCACAATTTCTTCCCGATAGTGAGTGAGTTCACTCACATGGTTTCATGAACAATGAGCACTACCCGATTCCATGAGCCGTCCAGTAGCGTTGGTAACCGGTGGAGGTCGTGGCATTGGTGCGGCTATCTCCGACCGCTTGGCCGCCGATGGCTATGACGTGTTGTTGACCTACAATCGGTCCTCAAAACCTGCCGAGATGATCGTCGATGCCATCCGTGAACGTGGCGATGATGCACTTGCGGTCAAGGTGGATTGCGCGGACCTCGGCGAAGTCGGGCTCTTGGGGCAACATCCCTGGATGGAGCGAGGCATTGATGTCTTGGTTCTCAACCATGGCGTCTACAAGCGTGTTCAAGGTCATGCCATGACCTTGGATGATTTGACGGTCACCATGAAAACCAATTTTGAAGGCGCAGTGGCCGTTTGGAAAGCCGTTCAAGCCCACCTTACCGGCCATGCTCGAATGGTGGTCGTGGGCTCACAATTGGGCACTCGGGGCTCACCTCATGGTGCCGATTACGCTGCCTCGAAGGCGGCACTTTCCACCTGGGCTCGCTCACTCGCTCAGTCGGTTGGCCCCGAGGGCAAGCGAGTAAACATCCTCGCTCCGGGCTATGTTGACACCGATATTCTTGCAGGAGATAGTCCAGAGAAGCGGCAACAGCGGGAACAAGAGGTGCCGTTGCAGCGCGTGGGTTCACCCGAAGACATGGCGGCAACCGTCTCGTTTCTTGTTGGGCCCGACTCCGCTTACATCACCGGGGCCATTCTTCATGTGAATGGTGGACTTTATCTCCCCTGAAACGAACAATTCCGTTGGTGATGGCATGGTCAACGATTGGGACGACGAAGGCTCATTCGAGGCCATAGCGGACCAACCTCTGCTCGAGGTCGACCTCACTGAACGCAACCCCTTTGACCTCTCTAAAGCGCTTGATGGTGCGGCTTTGGAAGCTTTGAGCCCAAGCGTGAAACGCTTTCGGTTGCACGCCGAGTTTGAGCCTGGTGGAGACCAGCCAAAAGCAATTGAAGATTTGATTTCTCAATTAGAAAATGGACAAGAGCGATGCGTGATGCTTGGCGTGACGGGCAGTGGAAAGACGTTCGCCATGGCCAACATCATCGAGCACCTCAACATTCCAACCTTGATCATGAGCCATAACAAGACCCTTGCGAGGCAGTTACATCAAGAAATGGTGGGGTATTTCCCCGAAAATGCCGTTGAATATTATGTCTCACATTACGATTATTATCAGCCCGAGGCATATTTGGCAAAGCGAGACCTCTACATAGACAAAGAGCTGAGTATCAATGAGCGAATTAACCAAGAAAGGTTCGCCGCCGTGGCCTCCCTGGTCTCTCGGCCGGCTTGTGTGGTGGTTTCATCGGTTTCGTGCATCTACGGGCTGAATCCCCCTGAAACGTTCCTTGAATACCATCTTCGGTGCCATGTTGGTCAGGCCATTGAGACGAGCGATCTTCTTCGAGAGTTGATCGAACTCCAATACCGCCGCACTACGACCGATATCAAACGAGGTGAATGCAGGGTACGAGGAGAGGTTGTCGACATTTGGATGCCGAGTCGGGATGACCCGCTTCGCATCGTCTTTGACTTTGATGGCATCAAAAGCATCCAAATTTGCGACCCGGTCAGTTGGGAAACACTCGATGCGCTCGAGGAAGCTTGGATTCATCCAAAGGAATTCTTCATGACCAGTCCTGAGCGCTTTGAAGCAGCGCTTGAATCCATTGAGAAGGAGCTGAACGAACGAACCAAATGGTTTGCTAAGCAAGGGAAAGAATTGGAGCGATACCGTTTGGAGCAGAAGACCGAGTATGATTTGGAAATGCTTCGAGAGATCGGGCATTGCTTATCGGTGGAAAACTACTCGCTTCATTTCGATGGCCGCGAACGGGGGCAGCGCCCCTATTGTCTCCTTGATTTCTTTGCGGCTTGCGCCAATCAATTTCACGGTGATCCACAAAGATACCTCGTCATCATGGACGAGTCCCACGTGAGTCTTCCTCAAGTTGGTGGCATGTACCACGGCGACCGTGCTCGAAAAGAGAGCCTCATCACCCACGGTTTCCGACTTCCGACCGCTGCGGACAATCGGCCATTGAAGCTCCCTGAATTCCAAAGTCTCGTGCCCCAGATGGTGTACGTCTCGGCGACGCCCGGAGAACGTGAACTTCGGCATTTATGCGAAATCACCGGGCAAACGGTCCCGAACGGATTGCTGCACTCTCCTTCTGGCGGAGGGGCGGGCGAACCGGATTTGGCGAAGAAGCATCCAGAAGCGGAATCGATGTACGATATGCTGCAAAACATTCAGGGAATCGCGAAAATGGAACTCCGCCCAACTGGGCTCCTTGACCCCGAAATTGAAGTTCGTCCAACAGCGGGTCAAATCAACGACCTCTTGACGGAGATTAACGACCGTATTGAACGGAAAGAGCGGTGCCTTGTGACGGTCATGACCATCAAGTTCGCTGAGGAGGTCGCAGCCTACCTCAACCGAATGGGCGTCAAAGCGCACCACTTGCATTCTGAAATTGACACCATTGAGCGCACTGAAATCATCAATGCCCTTCGCTGGGGCCACATCGATGTCATCGTGGGCATCAATCTCTTGCGTGAAGGGCTCGACATACCAGAAGTGAGTTTGGTGGCAATCTTTGATGCTGATCGGCAAGGATTCCTCCGAAATGAACGCAGCCTCTTGCAAACCATCGGTCGAGCCGCACGTAATCAGCACGGCAAAGTGTTGCTTTATGCCGATGGTTTTTCACCGGCCATGGAGGCTGCTATCCGACAAACGTTGGAGCGTCGCCAACGCCAAGACGCGAACAACAAAGCCTTGGGTATCACGCCCAAAACCATCATCAAAGCATTGCCCGCCATGGGCGATGGCGACGACGCAACCATCAGTGGAACCACCACGTCCAGTGATGGGAAGCGGCGCCTTATCGCCAAAAAGGGAGGTCGTAAGGACGGCGATTGGGCCCAACGGCTTCGTCTTGGGGCTGGCGCATGGGGGTCAACTGCCAAAGATGAAAAATCAATTGGAAATTCAAATTCGCAATTGACATATGAAGAACCAGATGTCGTGGCGGCATCTCTGTCGCCCGATGAGCGGATAGCCCTCATGGAAGAGATCCGAAAAGCGATGAACGAAGCTGCGAAAGACCTCGACTTCGAAGAAGCGGCACGATTACGGGACCGTTTGCATGAACTGGAACATTGGACCGGCTAACCGAAACAGAAGAAGGGCGACCTTCATGAAGCAAAGCCGTTAGGTCTTCTCATGGCCGTTGACCCTGAAGCCTTTGATGTCCCTGTTGTGGATTACGATTTCACAAAAGCCACCTCTCCCCAGGCCTTGATTGAGCAAATGGCCCAAGCCGGTGGCTTTACCGCCACAAAATTCGCCGAGGCTCGCAGTATTCTTGCAGACATGCGCGCCGAGGTAGATGCTGTTGATGGCGACGCAGGGCAGGTCACCAATTGGCTTTCCTTCCCCGCATGCTTGTGTGCAACGGGAACGCGCGGTTTCTTCGTTGAGGCCATTAAACGGAAGATGTTCAATGTGGTATCAACCACTTGTGGCACGCTGGACCATGACATCGCTCGCGCCTACAAACACTACTACCACGGCTCGTTTGAACTGGACGACATCGAATTGGGACAGCATCAATTGATGCGACTCGGCAATGTCATTGTTCCAAACGCTTCCTATGGAGAAATCATCGAAGCCGTTGTTCTTCCAGTGCTTGAAGACATTTACAACGACCGATTGGCAGAAACTGGAAAGACCGGGGCGGATGCATGGCTTGGATTTGGCTCAATTCACCTTGTCTGGGAACTTGGAAAGCGCATTGGTACGCCCGATTCGTTGATTTATTGGGCGGCCAAGCATCAAATCCCCGTGTGCATCCCTGGAATTACTGACGGTTCCATCGGTGCGCAGCTGTTTATGTTCCGCCAGAAACATCGAGATTTCCATCTTGATACCCTTGCGGATGAACAAATCATGAGTGATTTGACATGGGACGTTGAGGTGTCCAATGCACTGATGATTGGCGGGGGTATTTCCAAGCATCACGTGATCTGGTGGAACCAATACCGCGGTGGCCTCGATAGCGCCGTTTACATCACCACTGCTCCGGAACACGATGGTAGCCTCTCGGGGGCACGTCTCCGTGAAGCGATCTCCTGGGGCAAGATGCGTCCTGAGGCCCCTCATGTGTGCGTGGAAGGCGATGCAAGCCTTCTGCTTCCTTTGCTTGGTGCTGATTTGTTCAGCCAAGCTCACGAAGAATGAGCATTGTCCAAATTAGCAATCACAACCATCAGGCTGCGTCGCAACGGCGTTGTAGGTCTCCATCCTTCGCCGGTTTTGGATTCGAGGAAGGCGTGCGTGGTCGTGAGGGACGGCCGCTGGCGCCTGTGTTCGTCGGCGTTCACCTCTACCACAGCGACCGAGGGGATGCCCTTGGCCTCCAAATGCTCAAATTCAAACCGTCCCGTTTTCCCAGCATTGGTCCGCTGAAAGAGCGCATCAAATTCCCCCCATGTCGCCTCCATGGTCCATGCCCTCCGTCCAGCAAGGTTGTAGACGGTTGCTTCCGTTTCTCCCTTGAGGAGTTCGATGATGGCTGGGACGGCATCGTTCATATCGCACCAATGACGGGGCTTCAGTTCCAGAATGGGCGTTTCTTTGCCCCGACTTGCTTCCATCCACGAGTGAAACATGTGTTCTTCATTGGAGTTTGGCATGGGGGGGAGCATGTCGTGAAGGCGAACGTACGACGCCTTTGGTTCCAATTCTCCGTCAAAAGGTCCGATGCCGATGATCATGTTCCGTGCATCGGCAGGTATGGTTAATTGAGGCTCTTCACCTTCAATTTGCAGGTAGTTCAAGTTTGGTGTGTGGGCCTTGTAGGTCTGGAGGGATGAAGGAAAGGCCGCAAGAACAGAGGCGTGTTTTCTCTCGAGTTTACGTTTGGCGGCAGGTGGGGCGTGAAACACAATGCCCTCCATCATGCCTCGGGAAAGGATGGCTTGGACGACCGGGTGCTCTGGATTGACCAAGACGCATGCGACGCTCATGCTTTTGGGAGAATGGTCTAATTCATCAACACTCCCGGTCGCCATTCTTTGAAGTCTAACCAATGAATGAACGAGTAAAGAAGCAGGTTTTATTCAATTTCCAATTGGAAAAATTGAATTTGACTCTAAATCATGTTCTCGGTGGCCAATCAAATCGCTCTGATCATCCGACTCCCTGAATCCAATTAGATACTCGTTCGCATGAAAATGAAATTAACATATTTTTCATATTGAAATTCCGCGCGTTATGCGACATTCAAAATTAAATTATTTTCTATATTTCAATTGGTTGAACTTACAATTATGCGTCAAATACAATTGGAAATGATATTTTATGCGGCGAAGATTATATTAGGTGCCGAGGTGGACATCGGGGTAAGCCGAACAAAAATCGGCAGGAGAGATGGGAAATGAAAAATACAGATTACGACATCCAGGAATTAATCCAACGGGATGTTTATGTCAACGATACCAAAGTAGGAACGATTGTGGGTGAACGACATCACCCCAACGAGGCCCGAGTGAAATCCATGCGGATTCAAGTGGCCCCGGACGTTGCTGACGAATACATGAGAAAGCCAGCGGAATTGGCGCCGCTACCCAAGGAACTGGTGCACAGCATCCGTGGCGATGGGACCGTGAAGCTGTCAAAGTCAATGCGGGAACTCCAACGCCGGTGGCGAAACACCGTTCGAATCGACGAAAAACTCTACGCACCCGATGAGATGCTCGACCGTGCGGTCTTGGACAACCAAGGAGAGGAAATCGGTGTCATTACAGGACTCTTCCGAGTCAAGCGCACGTACAAAGGCGTCATCGTGACCACACGCATGCGCATGCAAATGGAATTCGGTGTCGACGAACAAATCCGCATTCCAATCACCGCTCTGGCTCGAACCCGTGAGCGATTGGACGAAGTGGTGCTCTCTCGTACCTTCGAGAAGGTCATGCAGTTGCCCTCGTACATCACGATCAACAACATGGAAGAAGAGTGATTCCTTCTTTTACGGGACGCTGTTTGCGAGCCGTCATGCTTATGACGGGGCTTCAGGTCGGCGAGTCTGTTTACCCTTGCGCGGGTGGCTTAGTCGGTTAGAGCACCCGGCTGATAACCGGGAGGTCGCAGGTTCAAGTCCTGCCTCGCGCACCAATCACACCTTCCATGGCGTCTCGCAAAGAACATGAAGGGTCAGCCGTTGGACGTGACCAAGGGGATTGGCATGGTCGTCGTATCGGGGAGCAACGCAACCACCATGGCTGCAGAACTTGCTGAATCGTTGGGTTGGGATCACCATCCACTTGAGACACGAAGGTTTCCGGACACTGAGGGGTACATCCGCATACCCACTGAAACCATTGATGCGCTTCGGAGCGAGCCAGTCGTCCTTGTTTCCAACACCTTCCCCGACTCTGGAATTGTTGAGACCTTGTTGATGTTGGATGCTATTCAAGACGTCCGAGCAGGCCGTTTGCAAAATTTGCGAGAAATTGGTCCTCAGACCCTACCTAGCGTTGGAAAAGGTGTGATTTTGGCCATTCCTTATTTTGGATACTCTCGTCAGGATAAACGGTTCAAGCCAGGTGAATCCATTTCGGCTCGAGCCATCGCTGAAATGCTCGCCACTCGCTGCGATGGCATGGTTCTGCTGGATCTCCACGCTCCAGCTGTGTTGAGCGAACTTTCTGTTCCCGTTGCTTTCCCGTCGGCCATGCCCGAACTCGCCAACCATCTCAAAGAGACGGTTGATCCAGATTTCATTCTCTCTCCCGACAAAGGCGCCATTGACCGAGCCTCGAGCGTCGCTCAACAAATTGGATGTGAATTCTCCTACCTCGAGAAGACTCGAATTGATGCCCACACCATCGTCCACAAGGCCAAGGACTTGGATGTCGCTGGAAAATCGGTTGCCATCGTCGACGATATGATCGCTACCGGGGGTACGATTTGCCGTGCCGCTGAAGCGCTCCGCAGTCAAGGAGCCATCCAAGTTCACGCAGCCTGCAGCCATGGTTTGTTCACCGGAGGGGCCATCGCTCGCTTGCTTCGCTACGTGGACGGCGTTCACGCAACAGGCTCCCTACCGAACGCTAGGGACATCATTTCCGGCGGTCCGGCGCTCGCCCGAGGCGTTGAGCAGGTAATGGGCGAACTTGGCTTGATGGATTGAAAAGAGCGCACTGCTCTTCATTCCAATCAAGAGCGCTCAAAATTAGCCCCGAAATGGGTTCCGTTGTGTTTATATCCGCGAGGTCGTGCGGAGGCATGCCCCTATCATGAGGAAGGAGAGATTCCAATGAGTGTACACGTGCAATATGAAACCCCAGAAGACCTAGCCAACAAGATTTACGACATGATCGACCTCAACAAGAACGGTCGTGTCAAGAAAGGAAGCAACGAAGTGACCAAAGCCGCCGAGCGCGGAACGGCCCAGTTCATCATCCTCGCCGAGGACGTTAACCCACCCGAGTTGCTTGCTCACATTCCTTTGATTTGCAAAGAGAAAGGCATTCCTTTCGGATACGTTCCCAGCCAGCAATTCCTTGCCAAGGCCATCAACATGCCCAAGGACACTTCCGCAGCTTCCGTAGCCGTGATGGACATCAACAAAGGTGCCCAAGAGAAATTCCACGAAGTTGTTGAGGAAATCAAACTCCTCATGAACAACTGAGCACCCACACGAGATGATCAACATGAGTGAAGAACTTGGTGGATGGCCAGCAGAAGTGGTCGA
>VMHT01171831.1_pt1 | contig 16727 bp, 24 predicted proteins | sample 4693611 | NCBI WGS metagenome assembly VMHT01 (sample SAMN12280063, study PRJNA550983) | marine metagenome | isolation source: seawater sampled from same location over 5 years 0.02-0.2 micron viral filtrate | place: USA: collected off the coast of southern California halfway between the port... ...
GGTTGAGCATTACTTCAAACTCATCTGACGTTTTTTTATCTTGTCGTAGTTTTCTAGAAATACTATAGTTTTCAACTACTTTTGATTGAATAGCCATTCTACCAATTCATTGCTGTTTAAATCAATTTCTTCTAGCGTTCCGGGTATTGGTTCTTCTTCGCCCTGCAATGCTGTTTCAAGTTCTCCCTTTGCCTGTTCATATTCAGGAGTTGTTGGTTCAGGTAAACTCGTTTGGAGTTCATCTTCAAATTTGTCAAAATAAAGCTTCAAATTTGTTATCAGATAATCTTTAAAAAGCGCTTGATCGGCTGAATTTCGTAGCTTTTCGTATACATTGATAATTTGTGAATCAATTTCATCAAGTACTTCAAGCCCAAAATCTCTTCCGGTTTCATCCATTCCGGGAATTGCAAGATCTGCTTTCTCGCCTTCTTCATCTTCGGGCTTTGGCATATCTACATCACGGACAGGAATAAAAGCAGGATCGTCCTCTGGTTTATCTGCTACTTCAACGTCTACTTCTTCTTCTAATCCTTCAATACCTGTTAATTCAGGCGCTTCCTCGGTTTCTTCCTCTTTTTCGGCCCCTCGATTGTCAATTATGTTAAGGCTATGAATTATGCCATTAATAACATGTTCTCTAAATGATTCACGTTGATTAATACCACTTGTTAAGGCTTTGTATCCTGTTTCAATTTTTTCAATGATTAACTTAAGCAGCTGCTCAAGTTTATTAATCGCCGTGGAAGAATGTGGAGATTCTGCAGGCTCGGCTTCTTCTTGTTCTGCAAGGAAGTATCCTAAAACGGCCGCGGCACTAGTTTCTTTTTTTTCGTCAATAATCTGACGCACATATAACCTGAGATCTTGTTCTTCTTTGAGTTCTTTTTGTTCATGAAGCTTTCTTTTCTTTTTTACAATTTTAATTGCTTTTCGCACTTGCTCACGAAACATCATTTCTTTTATAAATTCTTTTCTGTTAATTTTCATACAAGCACTCCAACATTTATCGCTTAAGTAAATAGTTCGCTACTTCATCAATGAATTGCTCTTTTAGAATTCTAGAATAATTTTCATTAAATTTGCGTTTCTTTTTCCATGGACCAGCAGTACCAGCAACATTTGCAGCAACTGAGACCTCTTCTAGCTCTTGATCGATCATCCCATAAAGATCATCGGAACGAAAGGGTTTTTGTTCCTGTTCGACCTCGCCTTCACCAAATCTACCACCTAATATTGTTGAGAAAATATGGCCGGCATGATTCTTCGAAGATTCTGGTACAAAATCCTTAAATCTTTCAAAATCTCCGCTTTCTAGCGCGTTTCTCATCACAGTTGCACTTAATTTATCACCCGTCTTGGGATCCATAAAGTCCTTTGTAATTGTAACCTCAATATTACGTACAGTTAAATCTGGTCGAGCTTCCATAATACTTTGACCAATTAACCCATGGTCAGGATCCGCAGAGCTGGCAGCTATAGAAACTGTTGAAAATTGCGGCAAAGAAATACATTTATTGTATATTGCCTGTAGAGGACTATTCGAATATCTCGGAGTGCCAGCTTTATTTGCAAGATGCTCGCCCTTTGCTCCCAAAACTGGTGCACCACCAGCAGGAACTCTGATTACATCAAGTTCATTTTTTGCAAATCCCGTTGGAATATTTTCATTCGCCAAATAAAGATCTAAAATTTCCTTAGATTGTTCTAATGTCACACCGCCTCTGGCCTCTTCTCCGGTAATAACATATGGTTTTGAATCTCCAGCCTGTTTAATCGCATCTTTTATTAAATATAGGTGTCCTTTATGTGGGGGTTTAAAACCACCAGGAATAAAAACATAAGAAGTTACTTCTTCACCGTCTTCACCAATTACATTCTCCGGCGGTTCAACGGGAGCAACGGGTTCTGAAGCTCCCGGCGCCGGCACTTTTCTAAATTGAGATCCCACTCCTCCAACAATAAACTCCCCGGTTATTTTAACAGGCTTCGGGCCAAAAAGCTCTTCATCTCTTAATACAATGCCTTCATGTTCAACCACACTGCCCAAATCACTCTTAAGAGAATCTAATACGGGCTGACCCAACTTTCTAGTTGCATGATAAATAATTGCCCCAGCTATAGCTTTTTCGTAGTCTTGTTCGAATAGCAATAAATCTTCTAGATACCTTTTTCCTTCGACAATTAAAAGATATAATTCTTTATTTAATGCTTCTGTAACTTTGTTATTTTTTAAAGTAAGTGTTTGGCGGCCTTGTTTTGGATTTTCAACTAGTATAAGCCATTGGCCAAGAGTTTTTTCTTCAGGCGGTCGATCTTTATTAATATAAATTGGAATTTTTTCGTCTAGCACCTCGTCGAAATTAATATTGATATCAAGTTTTTCTGTCGGGACGTCTCCATAAACCCTAAAACCAAATGGCATGCCGACTGCATTAAGCTTTTTGACCAAAGACCTCATAGTAGATTTATCATGTGGAATTTCAGTAGCCGCACCAAGAATTGGCTTGTTTGTCACTGAATCAATTGGCCTTTCTAGCCCGGGCCGAGACATTTTATCTTTTATCTTTGTTTCTTTCTGATAAAACTGGCCTAAATTGTGAATTGCTATAAAACTATAATCTATGGGTTCGCCCGTTGCTGGATCTTTATACTGAAGAACATTGGTCTTCCCACCAGCCTGAACAAATTCTGTATTCAAATAAATTGTTGGGTCATTGAGCATTCCAAGCGCGCTAAGTTCCTCTTTTATTTCTGAAAAAGCGGCATCAAACACTCTCAATGCTTTTGGCATCATTTTTATAAAGCCATGACCCTCTTTAAATCTTTTATGTACATTTGCTGCAGTAATTCCTTGAACATCCTCTGGCTTAAGAGATCCACGGTCTGCGGCAAATTGTTTTTCACTCTCTCCAGTTTTTGGATCCTTACGGCCGGTATTAATAAGCTTGATTGGTATGTTCACACCATCAATTTTTACCGAGGCTGCTTTAGTTTTAAGATATTTTTCAGCGTTGACAAAAAACTTCAACAAGTCCTTTCCGGTTTTAACAGCCTGAAGATCAAATGGATGATCCATATGTGTCACGCCCATATTTTAATCTCCTTTTCGTTCTTCTAAAATTTTAACTTGTTCTTCTAAGATATTAACATGTTCTTGTAAGCGCCGGAAATGACGCTTAATTTCTTTAAGTTGGGATTTAGCCATTTCAAGGCGCCTATTATCTCGTCGCGAGCCCGGGCGAATATTTTCTAATATCTCCCCTAGGGATTGCATATAACTTTGTAAATCAGGGCCGGCCGCTTCTTGAATAATAAAACGCCTTGTTAAATTGTCTAAATTTATCATGGCTTATTCCAAATTATCAGTTGCAACTTTCTTTTTTGATTTTCTGCTTGATTTTCTTCTGGGTGTCTTGCGCTTCGTCGGCTCTGCCGCTGGACGCGTCCAGGTTGGTAAGGGCGCTTCTGACGGGGTTGCCGCTTCGACTGGGGCCACTTCGGGCTCCGGGGGTGTCTCTACTAGTTTCACCTCAGAAACGGGCTTAGGGGGGCTCTCAGAGGCCGGTTCTGTATCTGTTGATGCTTCGTTTTCTAGAAAATGTAAATTACGAGTGTTTTCCGTAAGTTTGTGTTTATATCTTCTTAAATGTTTTCTCATTGATGTCATTTTATACACCCCCTTGCAAGATGTTATCAATCGAAGTAATTAGATTGTCAACTTCGTTGATTTTATTTTCTTTTTTGACTTTTTTCTGTTTTCTTAGTACTGCTAGATCGGCTGCAGTAATTTCATCTTCCGGAGGTGCTTGTTTCGCAATCTCTTCCTGACCTCCCACGGCTTTTTTCTCTTCAAGATCCTTTTCTTCGGAATCTTTACGATATTTAGCAGAATGGCCAGGATGTTTCTCTTTAAGAACCAGTTCTAGCACGGTTAAGTCTGAAATTGGTATGTTTTCAACAATTTCGTCGCCAAAATCAACATCATACTCTGTGATTTCTTGCAAATTCTCATCCCAATTGTGATCGACAACGAACCCCTCTCTTCCTGTGGTGTTTTCACGGACATGATTGGCACAATCATGTGCAGGTACCATTTGTCCTTTTCCACCCTCAACTAGCGTGTTTTTGGCCTCAAAACCAAACTTTCTGCTCAAATTTTCGAATAATTCATTGTTTTTCCACTCTTTTAGCGACATATCTGTCTCTCCTTTACTAAAATCAATATTTATGTTGATTTTTCCTGTTTTAATTAGATCTTCAAAATCTCTAAAGATAATATTTCCCATTTTGTATGCTTCAAGTTCCATTTTTCGCATAAACGGGTCTTTTTGCGCATATCCTGGACCTGTTTCGATTTTGGCTGATTTTTTGAATTCTCCGCGACAATTTTGTGCATGATGCACCAATTCATGTGAAAGTGATCTTAAAATGTCCTTTGGGTGTCGATTATCGACAAAAACGGTAACAGAGAATGAATCTGGGTCATAAAAAGCAGTTTTCCCAAGCATTTTTTTGGCATTTGAGTCATCAGATTGAAAAACTATTGTTGCCGGCCGATCGAAACCCAATCGCTTGTTCGAATATGGGAAAAATTCGTCTACAATTTGTTTTACATGATATAAATTTGCTGTAGAGTTGTTAACTATCTTGTGTGCCATCTAAATCTAAACCCAAGGCTCGTTCTCGTCTTACAAAATCCTGATCAAATAAATAATTAGACATGCCGCCAATACTTAATGGTTTTGGCACACGTAATATTGGCAAAAAAGAATGCATCAACAAAAACATCGCTGAAACAAACATTCTTAAACAAATTAAAAGCGCAAAGCTCATGTGTTGACGATATGAAACTCTATTATCTTTTAAATGATGTAAGTCTATCATAATATTGTAATTAGTTTGAGCGCACAGATTAAGCAGTTTTGTTAGACTGAAGTTGGACTAATCAATATTCCAAAACTGTGCCATAGCATGGTGAGCACATAAATAAATACAATTGCGCATGTTACGTCATAAATAAGCTTTTTTTTACGACGTTTTAGCTTATGAAGCAGAAAAATTCCAGCAAATGTGATTGCAAGTTTTACGACCGCAAACAATGGGATTGATTTTTGAATTAATGCATCCATTAACGGATTAACTTCGTATCCCAATCCTGAAGCTACCCAATAAATTGTGGCCACCAGGTCCAAAAACGCCAGGAAAACAAGAATTTTTAAAAGTGTCCGTGTTCTCACATTTCTATAACAATAACCCCTCTATCAGATTTTTCTTTTTCTTCGTTGATCTTGTTAATTTCCTCAATCACAAAAGGAGCCGGGATACGCAATGGTATACCTTGATTTTGCTCCATATTCTCTTGCTCTTTTATTTTTTCGATAATAAAAGTATAAAAATGTTTGTCCATGGCTCCCTTCTCCTATAAAATTCTTCTAGAGTATATTTCACCTCTAAAGTAATTATTCATCAATTACTGAAACTAACACTTTTAATTCAATTTCTAATACCCATTTTGATTCTTCTTTTTTAATTTTGTCTATATCTTCTTGTGTGATGCTATCATCATCAATATATCCGATCCATGCAACTTTGCACATGTGTAGTTTAAATGAGCTCTCTCTATCTACTCCAACGACTACACCAACTTTCTCTGATATTTTTAGTTGTTTGGCCAAGGCATCATAAACAACATCACCTAATTCAATTTTGTCTTTCTTTTTTGTATTGAATACATTGAACATAAAATAATGCCTCGAAATTGTAGCTACAATAACTACCAAGTCGAGGCACTATAACTGGTATAGTTTTTATTATTTTTTGCGTTTAACGCGGGCCCGTCGTTTTTTCTTCCGGGATTCCCGCATCGCCATCGTATTCGCTGTCGCCGCGGCGGGGGCGGGGGCGGGCCCGGCAGGGGCCTTCGATATTCTCGACCATTCGCGTTCTCGGGCGCCCGGGGTGACTCGACTCTTAAGTTTACCCCAATCCACTTCATCTAGTTCTTGTGCATTTTCTTCATTGATGGCTGCAATCAGTTCTTCTTCAATAATATCTATTAATTCTTGTCTGCTAATTTTCATAGTATTGTTACTCTCCAACCGGGCTACCGGTACCAACAAAAGAAAGTTTCCTCATTTCAGAATCTTCTTTCGATCCAGGTGCTTGCGCGACGGTCTCTTTTTCTTGTGATGGCTTAGCACCACGTTCCTTGAGATTATTCATCACTTCACCAATGCATACATATGCACGCTGAGCCAATTCATATTCTCTGTCGTACCGAGGCCTTTTAAGCGCATTAACCAAATTATCTAATTCCATGCGCGCATTAAAAGCCATGTCATATAATTCATCGAATTCGGTTGGTTCATCTTCAAGTTCTTGACGAGAAGAAGGGCGAAGTGGTACATGTGGTACCATGTTTGGATCCATTACACCACCATCAAATTCATTAAGTTGCTGTTTGATTTGATTTCCAAATAATTCAGCGGCCTCGTCGTTTGTCAAGGCAACTTCCAATTCTTCTTTGATAATTTGTTTGAGTCTGGCTTTTGAAAATTTCATTTTGTTATATTCCTATCACGATATAATTAGGCTCACCGCCCACTTACCGGCATCTGACTGCAAAAAATCTCCAAGTTCTTGTGCCATTTTATCTTTATCGACCTCGTCGGCGGCGGTTTTACGCTTGGGGCTGACATCCCAAGCTTCTTCGCTCGGATCCGTCCGGTGGCCTTGTGCGCGTATACGCATAATAATTTCTGCAGCATGTTCTTTGAACTCCGGCTTCTTTAACTCAATATCCAGAGCGCGAGCAGCGGCGTCGGCAAAGGGAGATTCTTCTTCATTTACCCGCTCAAGCTTCATAGATTCTCTAAAAAGCGTTTCTCCTTCAAATTTTTGTTTTTCTAACGTTCTCTCGACCTGATACAGATGATAAGCCGTTCTTGTAATATATTTTCTTATTCTTTCATCTAATTCTGTATCCTCGCCGATCATATTATGAAGCAGCGTTGCTTTAGTTGCAATTAAATGTAAAGTTTCTCTAGGGGTGCGTTGGTGTGTTTGAGGTTCTCTTTCCGGCTCTTCGGCTTCTTCATATTCTTCGGCCTCACCAAAGTTTAAAACTTCTTCTTTTATAATTTGTTCTATTCTTGATCTGGTGAGTTTCACCGCTTAATCTCCTTTAAGTCCCGTCATGCATAGAATTGCAATTAACCCAGGCAACTCCTCTCTTACATAAACACCGGAGAAAAGCGTATTGGTTCTTCCACCAACATAAGAAATGGCCGCATCCAAATGTTTGCTAACTTCGGGATTTGAAGCCATCTCAGAAGTTGCAACCAAAAGCATTGCACCATTTGAAGGTTTTCCTTGTGGAATTGGACACGGAGATCTTGTTGAACAATTTTGAAATATTGTCGCTCCAAGATTCGGATCGCTTGGATTTTGCACCATGGTTGATCCAATAAAAATTCTTCCGTCTGTTCCCAAACACTTTTCTAGGTCCTTTGAATCAAACGACTGAATTGGTGATTGCTCTGAAGAAAGCTTGAGAACTTGTAAAAATAGCTTTGCAAAAGTTGAATTTGCAACAGGATACATGTTAAGAATTCCAACTTTCCCTCTCAAAAGTTTGACTTGTCTTTCGTTATCCAAAAGAATGTGAGGATGTTCCGAAACATCGTTCAAAAGTGAAAGAGCGTTTCTTCCAATTGTTGGATTCAGAAGCTCTTGTGCGGTGGGCCAGGAGACGATATAAACGACTCTGCCTTCAGCCTGCATAGACTTCAGGTAGCGCTCAAAAACGTCGTGTAGGGCCGATGAGGCACTTCCTGTGCCACCTCCGCCGCCTGCTAGAACAAAGAGCCAATCGACTTTGCCGAGCTTGGTTCTTAAGGCATCTTCGACAACAGCGCTAGCATTATTTAATACAACTTTTCCATGTTCCACATCTTTTCCAATTCCGTCTGCATCAGGAATTAGAACCAAGTGTTTTGAATCCACACCAGCAGGCTGATCCTTCGCGGTTGTATTAATCAAAAGTGTCTTGTTGAATCCGAGATCCAAAAACGCCTTTGCGAGCTTGCCGCCACCACCCCCAAAACCAACAAAAGCACAGTTAAGTGAAGCTTCAACTTCGTTTTCTGGTAGTTGATCCTCATGGTTAACTTCTACAGTTTCACCATAATGTTCTATAAAGTCAAAATCATTCATCAGATACTCCTTCTTCTTTTTCTTCTTCTTCTTTTTCTTCTTCTTGAGAAATTGATTTTAATATTTTTTCCATCTGTTCTTTGGCAATCATTTCCATTAACACTTTATGATTGGGAGGACCATCAGGTTTTGGATCTAAATTGTTTAATTCTCTATTGAGCATATTTTTAACCAATTCTCTTATTTGATCTCTGCTTATTTTTTTATTAGATTTCATATGAATCTCCTATTGAAGATATATTATAAATAGTATTTTTCCACTAGTTTAGAAACTCTTTTAGTTTTGTTTGATTTTCCATAAGGCCGAGACGTTCCAGCTCCGGCCGCAATTGATCGGTTGCTTGCAAAATCTTATAGCCCTTTTCTACTAATCCCAGCGCGTTGGTTGCAGCTTCGTCAGCGGTGTTGCCGCCGGCCCAGGCGCCGTAAGAGACAGTACCTTCGGGGGAAATCTTTCTGGCTAAAAAATGAAAATCTGGAAAAGCTCTTTTAATACCAAGGCCTTGCCCGCGGTCGGAAATTAAATCGGCTTTCCTTCCTCCAGTGTGGGCCGGCCCAGGTCCATGTGTTTTATACGCTTTACGACCACTATATTCCTCAGAAAGGTTTGCATATTCTTCCTTGATAATCTCTTTTAGTCTTTGTTTGGTTAGTTTCATTACAGGTTCTCCACATCTAGCTTAAGTATCTCATCTTCTAAAGACTCGCCCAACGTGCTTAAAAGTTCATTGATAGGCTGAACATCAGAGCCGCGGCGATCGAACATTTCCCGAATTGTTTGAAGCTCCTTGATTGCCGCCTTAAGATGTATGCGATATGCATTATATTTTTCTTCGGCATTAATAGCTGTAGGAAGCTGAGTTTCTACTTCTTCTAAGTGCTTTCTCCAACTTTCAAACAGTAGTTTCATTTTATTTCTCCCGGGTGCGCTTCTGGCGCCAGTCGCCAGTTTTCACCGAATGACGAAGGCGGCGCACATCTCGATCCGTTGGAGCGCTTAGTCGCAAAGGTTCTTCCCAGCGATCTAAGATTTCTAGGATATCAGCCTCATATGCGATGCCTTCTTCGGTTTGTGGCTCCCATTTTGCTACAACAGCCTGAAGTTCTGCGACTAGTTCGTCGGAGCGCATGTGAGCGAGCCGAGAAGTCTGGGGGGTATGGGCCATGGTCGAAGGGCCTACATCTTCTACATCAACGCCCTTGTAGTGGCCGGCGCGCGCTCCTTCTTTAATCCTTTCGAAGGGCTTTCCCTCCCACTTGGGGGGTGCTATGCCCCATTCGTGAGGGCTGGGCTCAAATGAATTACGTGATATCTCATCTGCGATACTTTTTACTAAATCCTTCGCGTCTCCTTCATCAATCTCATCGCTGACAACATAGTTTCCAAGAATAGAAATGAACTCGTCTAGTAACCTTCGTTCTCCATCGATTGGGTCGACCACTTGGGTGTTTGACCAAATGCCGGTTTCGCCATCTAATATGCGATCGGTGATTAGCTTCTCCCAACTGGCAGACAATTTGTCCATTCGCAGTTCTGCTTCGCTAGGCGGGGCGGACAAATCGCTTGGAAGTTCTATAATTTCATCTAGCTCTTCCTTGATAATCTGTTTAAGTTGTGATTTTGTAATTTTCATTTTCTTTCCCTTTTTGGTTTCCAGCCTATATTTCTTTTCCCGCCGTAAACATATCGATCTTGTCTTTCTTTGTCCTTTGGAAATTTCTTTTTGGCAGTTTTTCTTAATGCCCTCTCTGCTTTTTTGGCAGATCTTTCGCTAGGTTGTTTCTTGGCTTTCTTTTTCTCTTCTAGTTCGTCCTCGTCTTCTTCAACAACATATACTTCCTTTTCTGACCATTTATCATCGGCAGGCTTTCCGTGGAATGGTTTTGGAGAATCTTCTGTAATACCAAGTTCTTTCAAAATTTCTTCTCTTATCATTTCTTTTAACTCATGAAGTGGGTAACCCGTGAGTTTAACTACCGGCGGGGAAGGACATTCCTCCTCTTCACCATATTCTTCTTCTTCTTTAATAGTAGAATTTTCTAGCTCTTCGTTAATAATATGCACCAAGTGAGAAAGACTAATTTTCATTAAAAATACCCCTACGTTATAAATAGTTACTAATTTTCATATTCTTCATTGTCTTGCAAGTTAATATTTGATATTGTTGTAAAAGTTATGCTTCCTTCTTTTTGATCGGCTGACATTGTTACCAGGTCGTTTTTTGTAACCAATAAAAGATCTTCTTTTGTGAGAGTTAGCTGGCCACCTTGTTTTTTTATAATTGCTGTAAGAACAGTAAATAAATATTTCGGATCATTTAAGAAAGATGTTTTTTTATCCATAATATTCTTGCCAGTTTTCAAGTAGGAGTTTCATATATTCCATTAATCCTTGATGTGTCGAAATAATCCCACATCTGAAACCACTATTTCGTTGGTCAATGGTCTCATCATAACATTTTCACGATGTGTATCCCAAAAAGTAACTCCCTCGGGGCCCAAGGCCATTAATTTATTGAAAAAGGCAGTAACTTGTGGACTTTCTCCACCTTTAGGATATGCCCCTTTGATTCCAGTAAAAAGTTTAAGTGATTCCGGCGGATATTGTGGGATTTTTACACTACCCTCAAGCCGCTTTGGCAATTTTAAAGCCTGTCTTTGGATCATCATATCCGGAGTGGGTACAAGACTAGAATATGTAGTAGGCTGTTCAGCTCGGGACTTCGCGAACTGAGTTATTTTGGGAATCCAGCGCGCCCGATAATCTCGGTAGTCCCGCGGGGGCTTCAGATCCAATACTTCTTTTTCAAACTCCAAGCCGCTTTCCATTCTTCCATCAAAATAAGTGTAGTATCGATCGCGGGGCCGCATTTTTTCATCACCAAAAGTTTCTCTTAAAGCCGGTATCAAGAGTTTTGGTTCAGTAACAATTTTAATCCATTCGGTTTCTGCTTCTGGATCTTTAAACATTCCGGCGTGGCCAAATAATTGTTCTTTTACACGATTAGGTAATTCTTCTAGGCGTTCAATAATTATTCCATAAATCTTTATTGATCTTCCGGATAGATAGCTTCCTTTCTCAAAATCATATATCGTATCAACAATATCGCTCACTTCTGGCAATATTGATGCTAATTTAGGATTTTTCTTTTCTAGTTGATCTTTTTTCCACCTTGCAAGAACATAACCCTTCTTTTCACGTGGAAATTGTGTGATTTTTAGTACCATATCACGGCCTTCGCCGGCCATGGCGCGTATTTCATACACAATTCCGCTACCAGTACCGGGCGAGCCGCGGCCTAACTCCTTTCCAAGTTGCGCCCCAAGCTTGGCAGCAAGTGCTTCTGCTATTTTACGGGCCGGCCCGATATCAAAATCAATAAGAGTAATCCCCAGCTGTTGGGCTTGTTTACCTCCGATCATATTTTTGTTGACGACATCAACATCAGCGGCTTCTGCAAGATACTTTCGCCAGGTTTCAAATAGGAGCTTCATTTTTTCTTGATCCTTATTCGTATCTTTCTTCTCTTTTTACCTTCTTGCACCGGCAGCTTTTTCTGTGGTTCTGTTTCTGCCGCCATCTTTCTTTGTGCTCGTTTCAGCCCGGCTACAACTTCATCGTCAAAACTCATCTCAGGGTCTAGGAACTCATATTTATACATTAAGGGCGCCCACCACTTAGGGAGCCAGTCCGCACCGGACAACTCCATATCATTTGGAGTAGTATAAGGAGAAACTTTTTGATAGGGATCTCCGCTATATGTCATCGCCATATCTTGCATCTTGTCTATCATGCTCGGAATCAAATCTTTTAAAGCTCCCCATAAAGCACGTAGCTCGCCGCGGAGGTGCTGCGGCAAAAAGAAAGGTGGAGTGGGTACTTCGTCCTCTTCGCGCTTGATCCGGGACTCGATGCCGCCGGCCTGAGCCTCTCGGAATCGGAAACTCTTAATATAGTAAGGGTCTCGGGAAAAATCTCCTGTTCGTTGATCGGCCGGAGCTTCCACTATTTCGCCCCGGTGAAGTCCATCGAGAAACTCATCCAGATCCAGGATCCACTTCTGTACCTGAACCGCGCCCAGTTTGGTGTAGTCAAAGTCTTTCGGCGTGTCTTTGTCTCGGCTTATTGAGGAGATCTCGGCGCTAGCATCAGCTAGTATGGGCGATGGTGCTCTCATATTTGTAGCCAGCGATAATAACTCTTTCAGAGGTATTGTCATGAGCTTATCGTTAAGTTCTTCCCGCATGGCTATAATTTTTTGTTCTTTTTGCACACGGGTCTTTGCCGGCCCTATGGCCTCTTGAAGTGTTTCTGTAGCCGCATCACGCAGTATCTCCATGGCCTCTTTTCGGTCCAAATATTTCAGGAAATGCTCTATTTCTTCCATCTGCACTTCATCGACGTCCTCGTAGACATCTAGCTGAACTTGAAGATAAATGTTTGCCGGCTTGCTATAATCATCATAGTTTTGATCTAGGCGCCATATTGCCCGCGCTGGTATCAAAAGCCCAAGTACGTCGCCCTCTTCGCGCTCCATGCCAGGAAGGTCTAGTTGTTGCTGAGCATATTTTTCGGCCGCGGCAAATAGCGCTCTTATTTTGGGTACAAAGGCGCTGGTAAATTCCGAAGAATTGCCGGCGTGGCGCCAATCAGTGAAAACCTTGTCTAGCTGCATTCCGGCTGGCAGGGACCCCAAGAAAATGCCGGGGCGGTACCTCCGAGTCGTTCCTCCCAATTCGGGGGTGTCGAGGCGAATGCTAATATGATCAGCCTCTACGTCTATATCCCAGTATTTTAATTCAATACCTTCTTCTTCAGCTTGTTTGCGAAGCTTGTCGGCCGGTAGCGGTGCCATATAACCTTCATTTATGAGTACGCGTCGCACCGCTTGGCGGATCTCGTCATAGTCATTATCCCAATCACTTTCGACGATCTCGGCAAAGCTGTCTAGACCGGCTGGGGTGGGGTCGAAGTCGTCTCGGCTGACGTCAAATCTAAAAAACACGTCATCCGTGCCGTAGCCGGTTTCGAATGTGAGTTCCTCAAAATATCGATACTGGCTTCGATTATCAAACTCATCCTTAATCTCTTTTTCAAGGTCCTGCAGATTTGACCAGTTGTTTAATGATTCTATTTCATACTCGGCGCCGGCGTCTTCGCCAAACTGATCGCCATCAAACTGTATCTGAAACTGTCCGGTATAATACATATTGGGGTGTTGGGGATCATCGCTGTCGTCGACTTCGCCCCACAGAGAAGAGTGCTCCCAGCGGCCGTTATAAGTTGCTAGCGTCTCTTCCATCTGTGTTTCCCATTGCTCGCCAACAGCCGGCTCCTGATCTTCTTCGGTCGTGTTTACTACGTTCTTATTCTGGTAATCAGGGTCGGTTCCGGACTGTGTAAAGAACTTATTGAGAACTTCACCGTCGTTGTCGCCCGGATCGGTATACCAACCACCAAAGCGTACCCAGTCGCCAAGATCCGGGAACTCTCCTTCTTCATAGTTGTCTTCAAGCATTTCCTTTTGGTTATCCCAGGCCCATTTTTGGACAGCTTTGTCCCAGCCGGGAATTTTAAGCGCAGGAGGATATGCCTTAGTTGAAGGAATGGCCCACTGGTCTCCGGTGTGCTCGTCTAAGAACTGTCGTAGTCTAAGACGGTTGATTACTTTGATTCCTTTGATATTACGCTGCGCATCAGAAAAAATCTCTTGACCATCGAAGTCGGATATATCTTTCTTTGTGATCGTATCCTCAACGTCTGCATCGTGGCCAAATGGTGCATCGGTTAAAAAGTTATCTAAATGCTTTGTGCTTACCAAATAAGCGATGGGGCTTGTGCCTTTGGCCTCGGCGATTGCGCAATGGTCAAAGGCGCCGCCTTCTTGATGGCAGTGCCCAATACGCCCCATTTCTTGCGCAAGTTCCATGTCTCCCATGCGAATAACATCGCGAGGGTCTCGGGAAATAATAATAGATTGGTCGTTTAAGGTTGCTCCGGCTTCGGGATCTTTTATTAGCCGCTCAAGTTGTTTCCAGTTGTTGGATTGTGTATAAAATGTTTGATTCTTCTTCCACCATTCCAAAAGGTCTTCTGGGACGCCAGGATCGTTAGGATAACGTGCTTTTCGGGCGCCTATCTTGTTAAGTGCTTTAGCTACAGATGTGGTTTCAGTTTTCTGTATTTCTTCGCCTTTTCTTGGTCCTTTTGGAATCGTTTTGGTAGTGGTTTTTTCAACGTTTAGTCTAGCAACATCTGCATCTACTTCATATACTTCACCGCCGGCTCGTCTTTTCTTTTGTTTGACTATTTCGACAGGGAAGCTTCGATATGGCCCTTTGCCATAGGCTGCCCGCATCGGCGAGGCCTCTCCCGATTTCGGTACTTGCCAGTTGTTATTCCAGAGAATAAGAGCAAGTCGTTTTAGGTTTCTATCGTTTTCATTCTCGGCAGGAATGACCACGCGCATCTTACCATCAAAAAGGTCGTTCCAGGGTAATACTTGTTCTAGTGGTATTTCACCATCGCCGGTGACGGTTGCGATCCACTGTTCAACATTGTCCATGAACCCTTCTGATGCTTCTTGGAGACGTTGTATGCGGCTTACTTTGCGTACGGGCTCATTCTTAAAATTTTGCCACTTCCTTGTCCAGTTTTCTTGTCTGGAGGGAGTGACATCAATTTCTTCCGCTAATCTGCGCCAATTTTTAAATGAATGCTTCACAGATATAATTAGTTTTTTGTTTTTTTAAAGTCCTTTAGTTATAGCCAACTTCGATAACTTCATCTTCAGGAATCAATAAAAACTGCATTTCTGCCCGAACCAAAACTTTTCCTTTTTGATATTCGTATGGCATAACTACAACTTCTGTACCGTTTGCAATTCGAACAAGCTTCTTTGTTTGAGGGTTTGTATACCAATTATAACCTTTGTTATTAACAATAGAGTATGGAGTGGGCTCTATTTCGTCGATATTATTAACAATGTTGTTGTATTCTTTTTCGTAGCTACCGGTTGTTTCATGCATTGTTTGGCTTCTTCCGTTATATTAAATACATAGTAACACCCCTTGAAGCCGATGTTTCGCTATTTCTTCTCGGCTATTCTTTGCCACTCAAGCAAAAGAAGAACCACAACCGCAGCGCTGGTTAGCATTAGGGTTGTTAAATATGAATCCACTTTTCTGAAGAGTTTTAACATAATGAATTGTTGTTCCTTTCAACATATCTCCTGAGTGTGGATCAATCCATACTTTTAGATCATCGTATTCCAATACAAGATCTTCATCGTCGATATCGTCTTCCATTTTAAGATCGATTGCATATGAATATCCGGCGCAGCCTCCACCGACAACTGCGACACGTAGGCCTTCGCCAGGATCCCTGACTTCTTTGACTGCGGCAATTGCTTCATTTGTTAATGTTATAGACATTGAGTTTTCTAACCATTATTGTGCGTTTTATGTAATTCAATTGTTTCTTCATATTCTGCAGCACAATTACATTTATCAAGAGCACGATCAACATATTTGGTACTATAATCTAGAATTGCAGCTTTTACCGCTTCTTCGGCCAAGACGGAACAATGTATTTTAACTGGCGGCAAAGATAATTCTTTTACAATATCAGTGTTCTTTAATTTTTCAGCTTCATCAAGTGTCTTGCCCTTTAACCATTCAGTCGCCAGTGAGGATGCAGCAATTGCGGATCCGCAACCAAACGTTTTAAATTTTGCATCAACAATTTTATCATTTTCAACTTTTATTTGTAATTTCATGACATCACCACATTCTGGTGCACCTACGATACCGGTACCAACATTTAGATCATCTTTGCTCATCGATCCCACGTTCCTAGGATTTTCGAAATGATCTAATACTTTTGAGTTATATGCCATTATTATCTGTATACCGTAGAAGAAATTTTTTCCCAAGTTGGATAAGCTGTTGTATCTCCAGAAATGGGAGCAAAAGTTCCATGATTATTATTCCCTGAATAATCTTTAACGGTAGTTCCACCACCTTCATTAAATTTCCAATATCCTACAAGACCACCTTGACCTTGTAAATCTGCTAGGGCTCCAGTTCCATTATTATATGTACTTGTAACCCAAGCAGCATTTTTTACTTCATTAAAAATACCTACTTCATTAAGACCACAACTCCATCCGAGGTTATAACCTTCAACGGCAATGGCATTACGTGCTCCAAAATATATAGGTATACCATTTTCATTATCAGCGTCGGGCCAAGAGGTTGTGGTATCCATTATTTCTTCACCATCTCTATATGCTTTAAGGGTTTTAGGAGAAGCACTATTCCCCGCATATGTTATTACCAAATGATACCAAGTACCCACTTCGAAGCCATGAGCAAATCCAGTTTTTTTAGTGTTACCAACACCTAAAAATAAGTTAGTATTATTCCTGAGACCAAATGTGAATCTTCCCTTAGCGGCGGCCATTCTTCTACCCATGGCAAACCTATGACCGCCGAGTTCGTCTGGTCTA
>VMHT01149783.1_pt1 | contig 16721 bp, 22 predicted proteins | sample 4693611 | NCBI WGS metagenome assembly VMHT01 (sample SAMN12280063, study PRJNA550983) | marine metagenome | isolation source: seawater sampled from same location over 5 years 0.02-0.2 micron viral filtrate | place: USA: collected off the coast of southern California halfway between the port... ...
AATTGTGGAGATTACTAGCGCGGAATATCGCAAGGTCTCTCCTGAATTGCAGAAGACTGATGATATTCTAAAGGCTGTTAAAGAGAAGACGGGCCTCTCGACCTCCATGATTAAACGCAACGGGAATATCGCTCGCTTTCACGATGCCTATCCTATCGCCGCTAAATTGTTTCTCACGTCACTCGATAAAGAGAACATCTTCAAACTCACCAAGAAAGCGAGCGCGGATGAAAGCGCGGAGGCCCGTAAAGAAATCGAACGTAAACGCGGTCAGGCGATGGTCAAAATTCTGGATGCTATTGAGGCCATCCACCCGGACCTTGAGGACGGTGACGAGCTACCGTTGATGAACGGCGCAGCGGTGCGCGAATTCCTAAAGGACTTCACCGATAATGGTAAGGGGTTTCTTGGTATTCACTTTGCTAATGGTCTTGGCGATAAGATCATGGCGGCGGGCGGCGAGCTAATGCCAGCTCAGGAAGGACCGGAACCGCCGCAGAAACTATCGGGCGAACAGAAACAGCATATCAACAAGCTGAAGGCTTCAACGAATGAAGATGACGTTTCAACGTCTTTAATTATTCGGTTGCTTATCGGTCAAATCAAGGGCGATGCATTTGAAGCGAACGCGAATGACGTAGTCGAGAAGGCGGAGAAGAAAGCGAAGAACGCGGCGGCGATTGCAGATGCCACCAAGAAAAGCGACGGCATGATAGCCGCCATCAAAGCAAGCCAAGCCATTGAGGAATCTTGCGCCGCGTAACACCTGACAGATTCACGATCCACTTAGGGCGGGCCTTTATGGTCCGTCCTTTTTTTTGTCTTTGAATTTACCCCAAGAAATAATCGTGACGGTAGGTGAGTAACCAGCGCCCTACCCTGCTGATTTAAACCTCAGGAAATAATCGTGACGGTAGGTGAGTAACCGATCCACTTCTGCATTAATTGCTGGTGTCGATCCTGATCCATTGCTATGATTAGTAATCATCAAACAGGAGTAAAAATTATGAGTTGGTTATCAGTTTATATCCCTTTGTTAATCATGGGCGGAAGCGTTGGGACCCTTTGTTTCGCTCATATCTACACGCAGACAGGCGACGTTTTGGCGGCATTCGGTTCATTCATTATGGGACCTGCGGTCGCCATAGTAATTGCCGCCGTGCTTTTCTCTCATCTTAATTAATCCACTACCGCATTTAATCCGCTCAGTTCACTGAGTGAACCAGACAGACTAAAGGACAAAGACCATGACTAAAGAATACACAAGTCTACGAGAAAAGATCAGCGCAGAAACAGAAGAGCGCCGTAAGCGTTACCAAGGCTTTGAGGCCGCGTGGGCGCAAGCTGTAACTGAGGGTAACAAGGCGGCGGCTGAAGTCGTACCGCCTGTCATGGTGGTACAGCAACACGCTAACCCACTAGATGACAATTCCGGGGTAGTAAATAGCTGGACTGTACCGGAGGGTCCTTGTGGCTTTGCGGAGGTACGCATTGCAAAAGGCAATACCTCTTTCGCTCGATGGGCTAAGAAAAATGCAGGATTTGAAAAGCATTATTATGGAGGACTTAGTTTCTGGGTTTCCGCTTTCGGTCAATCAATGGTGCGTAAAGAGGCTTTCGCCAGACGAGCGGCGGAAGTTCTAAACAGTCACGGCATTGATGCCTTTTCCAGCAGCAGAATGGATTAGGCCGATGTTCAACACGCCACTCCTCACCCCTGAAGAAAACATCATCTACTCAGAGTTCATGGATAAACGCTCAGAGCTTTTCGATGTTAAGGCTCTACTGAGTAGCACCAGTAAGATGCCGTGTAAGTCGATAAACATATCGGCCTTTGGATGCATAACTGGCAGCAAGCTCGCCAAGAAACCCGACACCATCTGCTATGACTGTTATGCTCGTTTCGGCATGTACCGAATGCCTAACACTATCAAAGCTATGGATGAGCGGGAGAAGTTCATCAATAGCAAGTACTTCATACCCGCCATGATTATGGAGTTAGCCACCTCACCAGAGTTTCGATGGTGGGATAGTGGCGACGTTCGTAGTGTCCAGATGGCACACGATGTTCTCGATGTAATTGAGCGGACGCCATGGTGTAAACATTGGCTCCCGACTAAGGAGTATGCCATCTGGCGGGAGGTACTGAGTGTTCGCAATCTTCCCGATAACGTAGCACTCAGAGCTAGTACACCTATGAAGGACGCCGCGCCTATCGCTGGACCTTGGCTAACGACTACGGCCTTTAGTCACTCCGACAGTCCAGCCAAGGTCGGCACCGAGTGTCTCGCTCATCTCAACAAGGAAAAATACGGCAAGTATGAGTGCGGCACCTGTCGCGCTTGCTGGGACACCAACACCCATAACATTGCCTATCCACACCGTAAAAAGAGGGCCAAGTGATGTCTTACTACGTCAGGCCAAATCAAGAGGGCATTGAGATTATTGATGTTCTCTTATCCGAGTGGGAAAGCGCGAATGGACCGATAGATAACACGCGCCATTTCGCCACCTTGTTTGGTGCATCGACACACCCTGATGCGCCACCTGTTACATCTTTTGAACACCCAGTGACCGCTGAATATCTCTATGACGGTGAAGATATCATTCAAAACAACTGGAAAATTGCTGGGCTTCAACCATGCGCTATTAAAGCGTCATACAAGGTGATGAGAGATTACATTGCCCTGCCAATCAGGAGGACCTAATGAAACGCTTTTATCACAAGTTGATGTGCAAAACTTTCCAGAATTTATGGAGTTTTTGGCACAAAACACTTCGCCGCAAATTTTGTAGGCGAGACCGAAACGGTCGCCCTGACTACCACCAAATGTTTGAGGACAGGCCTTGGTATCACCTGTGCTGTAACGGTGACGAGGGCGGCTGGCGTACTGATGTTTGTGATTATCTGGAAGGGACTTGGCGGCGACATGAGGAAGAACTTTATGAAATCACCTAGTGACATGGCGGATAGCGAGCTGGAGTTCGCATGGAATGACATCAAGAAAACCATGCAAAACACAAGGTATGGCCCAGAGTACATCCAGAAACTCTGGGATCAACGAGATCGATTGCTCGATGAAATGAGCAAGAGGTGTGTAGCTGAATATAACAGGAGATATGAACGATGATTACAGTAATGGTGGTTAAGGATGACGATGAGGTCCTCATGGAATTCTCATACGTTGAACCTAATAGCCCGATGTGTAGTGGATACGGCGTTAGGAAGCGCCGCCGCTACATCCCAGATTACAGGGCGGCTGAGACACTCAAGAATGTACTGTCCGAGCAAGAGTGCTTGGAAGCGAAAGCGATGTTCACAACAGAATTATGGCAGCCATATCGTGATGGTAAGGGAGTAGCGAAATGAAGGACGTAACGAGAGAGCCGATTATTGTGTACGAATGCGAACACGCATTACCTCAAGACGATGCGTTCGTAGTTGAGACACTTGCTGACAACTTAAAACTCAGTGAGGAAGAGATCATTACCATGCTGGTCCAAGCTGGAGTAACAGCTCTCAAGAAAAGCGGCTCAGATTGGTACACTGGTGATCTTAAAATTATGCACTAACTGATCCACTATCATCATTCATGCGTAAACGAAACCATTAAAAGGCACGTAACGATGACTAACTTAGACAGACATACCAAGTTAACCATTAATGCTTTAGACAGACTTTCAGGTAGGCTCACTGTTCGCCTATCTTCTCGTCACTTAAACCCAGAAGCACATGAGCGTTACAATATTTTAGGCCTGGTGCCTTACTATGTGTATCACGCTTTACCGCCTCATAACGATATCACTAAGTTTATGCGCGAAACCCACAGGTGCGTAAGAGACGCTGATGATTACCTGCGGCAGGTAGACGTTCTACAGGACATGCTGGACCATTACGAAGATTTAGCAGGTAAAAAGCACCCTTTGGATGACATGGTTTTTTGTCTTGAAGACAATATACCTGAGACATATAACCCTCATCCGATAAATTCTTGCGCTCTAGCCAGCGCTAGTAGAGCCAGTATTCTGCCTGAATTTCTAGCGGTGCAAGAACGCTACTACGGTAGAGCCTTTCGGAAAGTAGGCTTTACGCCGAGTTTATACGCTTTAACAGACACCAATTATTCTTGGGGAGTATCGAATGTCGAGAGCCAACAGTGTTGAAGTCCCACTTAAAAATCTTCACCAATTTACAGCAGCTATCAGAATACTTCAGGGACATGATCCACAAATGCAGCTCCAGACTGTTATCTGTTACCTTATGGTTGCTCAGTTTGGTCCGTGCCACCTTAGCAACATTCGCGACACTGCAAATGTATCTCAGGCGTCAGTGTCACGTAACTGTAGTGCCTTAGGGACTATCCACCGCCGGGGTATCCCCGGTCTTGGTTTAGTAGAAACTTGGGAAGACCCGATGAACCGTAAGTCTAAGCTTGTGGGTCTAACTAAGAAGGGAATCCTCCTAAAGCAGTCGCTAATATCCGCAATATCTAGAGAGTACATATGAGTATATCAAAAACACCTCAAGGACGTTACAAAGTAAGGGTTAAGCACGATGGAAAAGAAGTTGTACGAACAAGGGAGACACACTTTGAAGCTCTGAAGCTCAACGAGGAGCTTTTAGCAGGGGAACCGCCTAGTGTAGCATTTACACTGGGGCAAGCTTTGGAGTTAGCTTGGAATACTCGATGGATTAGACAGGCAGACGGTAAGAAAGTCAGCTACCCTAGAGGCCGCCTGTTCTGTGAGTACTTTGGGTTTGATACTCCTATATCTGAGATAAAAAGCAGTGACCTGAGTAGGTATAAGGAGGACCTTGCTAAAAAGTACACTCCAGCGACACTCAACCGACGCATATCCGCGTTCAACGTCATGTGGCACTGTGCCAGCTATGAAGGCATGGTATCTCTGCATGATAAGCCTCTGGTGAAGCATGAGAGAGAGGCAGAGGGTAGACTTAGGTGGCTTTTCCCAGAAGAAGAGAAAGCTATTGCAGCTTATTTCGATAAGGCGTCACCCGATGTTGCTTACATCCTGAATGATTGGATGACATTCTCAATAGACACCGGCATTAGAACCGCTGAGAGTTTGGTGATTGCGCCAGAACACATACGAGAGGGTGTTCTAACTGTTGAGAGTAAAATTGATCGTGGAGAGGATGAGGAAGACCCTGACTTCTTCACCAAGAACGCTAGGTCAAGAGTGATACCGCTAACACCTAGAGCTATGGAGATAGCCAGTCGGCGGGTCAACATGACAAAGACGTTCTCTGATCTAACCTACGGCATTTTGAAGTACCACTACAACAAATGTCGGGAGGAGCTTTTCGATGGTGAGAAAGAGATAACACCATACATAACCCGGCACACCTGTGCCTCTAGATTGGTACAAGGTGGGATGAGCCTTGAGAAGATTGCCAAGTGGATGGGTCATAGCAACTCAAAAGTTACTGCGAGATACGCTAAGATGAGTTCCAACGATATTGTTGAGGGCAGAGACATCCTCAATCAATTCGTTAGTTAAGACGGAAGCGGATTGACTTTGCTAGGTTATCCGCTAGAGTATCGAAATAGGCGACTGAAAAACGGAACGGGTAAAAAGTATACACTAAGTCATTGATACTAAACGAAGGTCCGGTGGCAGAGTGGTTATGCGGAGGATTGCAAATCCTCTTGATTAACCCATCCGGGGGTGCATTAATCACCTACTCCCTTGTTTTCTATCAATATATACAGTTTATCCACCCGTGCATTAGTCGCTCATTTACAATTCTAAAATGAGGTCTATCCGCTATGGATTTAGGTAAGGTTACAAGACAGGTCGAACTAGAGAGACAGTCTAAGCTTGAAGGCGAACACCGAGTGAACCAGAGGTCTCTTCAGATGATCGAAAAGGGTCAAGGTTCGCAAACAGCGTCTGGAAAATCCTTCGTCACGCTACTCATGGAGGTTACACAGTTAACAATAGAATCGTTCTTGCTTGAGTTTGATGAGAAAAGACCGGGGAGAGACAACATCGAGCTGGGTGTTATCAGAGCAGTAGAACCCGATGTGCTTTCGGCTATCACTCTCAAGACGGTTATTAATTATCTGCTTAATCCGGGGCGTAATAAAACATACAAATCAGAACGTCCGCTGATGACTTTCACTCGACTAGCTATAGTAGTGGGTAAGGCCGTCGAGGATGAGATTAATGTACGGCTTTTCGAGGAAGATCAACCTGATCTCGTCAAACGTATCACTGGCGTTCTAGTTAAAAGGTCGAGCGGGTACATCTACACCCGCAGAAAACTGCGTGAAGCCGCAGAGCGTCACAGTAATAACGATTGGTCAGTATGGTCAGATCACCAACGCTGGGCAGTGGGAGTACGTTTGATTGAGTGTATCATGCAACACACTGACCTGATAGAAGTGAAGTTAGTTCGCAGTAAGGACAGAAAGACTAAGTATGTTCAACTTGCTGATTACGCCATTCAGCAAATGAGGAAGATTGAGAACCTCCGTGGCATCCGTTCACCCAAGACCTACCCTACAATCATCCGGCCACGATCGTGGTCAGCAGTGAGTGGCGAAGGCGCTGGAGGTTTCCACTCACATCACATGCCGCCTCTACCTCTCGTAAAAAGTTATAACAGGGCATACCTGGAGGAGCTGAGTCACTTTGATCTGACTGAAATATTCGACAGTGTTAACTCACTTCAGAATACTGCATGGAAACTCAACCCTTTTATACAAGAACGCTTTAACTACCTCTGGGGTACTCAGAGTCGGTTAGGTAGACTGCCTATCCAAGACTTGGATGATGCGCCGTCTAAGCCGTTTGACATTGCAGAAAATAAAACTGCACGGGATGAGTATAGGAAAGCCGCTGCGATTTATTACACAGAGAGACAGAAGCAGCTTGGTAAAGTGGGTATGCACGATCAGCTCAAAACGATAGCTGACAAGTTCACAGACGAGAAGGAGCTATATTTCGTCTACACAGTGGACTTCAGGGGCCGCGCATACCCAAAGGCAAGCTATCTTCAGCCTCAAGGTAACGACGTTAGTAGAGCGTTACTTACATTCGGTGATCGACACGCTAAGAACATGGACGAGGACAGCGCCAGAGAGCTGGCCCTATATGGGGCGAGTCTCTACGGATACGACAAAGTGTCTCTTGATGACCGTGTTGAGTGGGTCGAAGAGCATACCCCTGAGATCATAGCGTCTGCTACCGATTGCTATGATAACAGATTTTGGTGTGATCCAAAGAAACCCTTCCTGTTTCTATCCTTCTGTAACGAATGGAAACAGTGGAAGGAGAAAGGTGAGGACTACAAATCTAGCTATCCGGTGATGCGCGACGGCACTTGTAATGCGTTTCAACACTGGGCAGCTCTACTCAAGGATGAGTCGACAGCTATCAAGGTAAACCTGTCTGACCAAGAGCTACCAGAGGACGTTTACCAAGCCGCCGCCGAAATCCTTATCGAGGGTCTAAAGGATCACGTTAGAAATGAGGGTGGTAAAACCTGTGCTATGGCTAAAGCTTGGTTAGATTTCGGTGTGGACCGCAGCCTCCTAAAGACACCTACGATGACACGATCATATGGGTCAGGGTTGTACGCCATGATGTCACACGATCACAAAGATGGATCGGTGGAGTCTTGGGTTAAGGAAAAATGTGCCGAAAAATATATACCTCTTCCTTTTGACGGTGACCTTAACAAACCGATTCATTTCTTGGCGAAACAGATTGATTACGCCTTGAGTAAGGTTGTCAGCTCTGTGAGCGTCGGCATGGATTTTCTACAGCAATGTGCGCGGGTGATGAACAAGGCAGATATGCCTATAACATGGGTTACTCCGAGTAATTTTTACGTGAGACAGGCGTATAATGATCTCAAAGCTAGACGAGTGAAAACTAAATTTCTTGGTGACTACATTCGATCAAACCTTTCGGAGATAAAACACGGCAAGTACGACAAGACCCGCATGGTAAATGCCTTGTCAGCAAACTTCATTCACAGTTTAGATGCTACTGCAATGTACAAAACTATAAATCTTGCTGCTAAGGAAGGCGTTACTGCATTTGCTATGATCCATGATAGCTACGGTACTATACCTGCCGACAGCAAAACACTAAGCAGATGCACCCGTGAAGCCTTTGTTTCACTTTACACAAGTAACGAACATTTAAAAACCTTTAAGGACCATCTAGGGATGGGACTAAGTGAAGCTCAAATCGAAGAGTTACCAGAGGTCCCTGAGGTTGGAACCTTCGATATAACTAAGGTTCTAAACTCTAAACATTTTTTCTCCTAAGTTCACTGAGTGAACTGACATTTAAAAAGAAAGTATATTAAATGAAGGGCATAAAGCTAACTACTCCTATGGGTGTAGCTAAATACTGCTGGTTAAATAAACCAGACACAAAGTGGGAGACACCGGGTGATTTTAAAGTCAACTTGGTGTTAGATAAAGAAGAAGCAGAACCATTTATTGAGAAGATTGAAGCGGTTCTGTCTGATCTCATAGAAGAGCAAAAGCTAAGTGGTAAGAAGAAGGTAAAGGAAGCGCCACTACCTTATGCTGATGAGACAGATGACGAAGGCAACCCGACAGGTAATGTCGAGTTTAAGTTCAAAACTAAGTCCACCATTAAACCAAAGATTCCTATGTTCGATAGCAAGGGAACACCGATGTTCGATGTTAACGTATGGGCAGGTAGTAAGATTAAAATTAGTAGTCTTCTCTACCCATATGTAGCGCCGGTTGGTGCAGGTATTTCCCTGAAGATAAACGCTGTTCAAATCCTTGATCTTGTTCAAGGTAGCGGCGGAACAGAAGGATTCGGTTTTGAAGAAGAAGACGGTTACGTCCTCTCAGAAGAGGATCAATCGTCGGAGGATGCCACGGACGAACAAGAAGTGGACGAATCTACAGACTTCTAGTATGGTGTATAATGGTCAGACCTTGTCCTTTAGGTCTGGTTTGGAAGGGAAGGTGGCGCTTGGGTTGCAAGACTTGGGTGCCACCTTTTCTTATGAGCCTCACTGGATAGAATATCTAAAGCCAGCCAAGCTACACAAATACAAACCTGATTTCCAGATCGGTGATATTTACATCGAGGTCAAGGGCAGGTTCGATAGTGCTGACCGCTCCAAACATCTGTTGATTAAAGAATATTACGGTCCACCCAGCGAAGGTGGATTGGATATTCGTTTCTTGTTCAGTAATCCCCGACAAAAAATTAGTAAGAAAAGTAAAACTACTTACGCCATGTGGTGTGAAAGACATGGTTTTAGATACGCAGATTTATATTCATTAAGTGATTTATTAAAAGATGCCTAAAAGAAAAGAGACTAACAAAATAGTTATACACTGTGCCGCTACCAAACCAAACATGGATATTGGTGTTGATGAGATAACAAAATGGCACATGCAAAGAGGTTTCAGAACTTGCGGATACCACTTCGTAATACGTCGAGATGGAACCGTGGAGACTGGACGCGCTGAAAATGAAATCGGCGCACACGCTTACGGAAACAATAGTGACTCTATCGGAGTTGCATTGGTCGGTGGGCTATCAGAGGACAATCAACCAGAGAATAACTTTACTGTCGATCAGTGGGTCATCCTTGCAAAATTAGTTGAGGAGCTTATCGAAAGGCATCCTTTCGCTGAAGTCATGGGACACAACGATATCAGTAAGAAAGATTGTCCATGTTTTAATGTTAAAGAATGGAGACAGAATGAAATCTCAGACAGATAGACTTTTGAGTCATTTTAGAAAAGGTAAGGTTACTACGTTGAGGAGTGCGCTAATTGATTTCGGCGTTGCCTCTCTGCCTCGTAGGATTGCAGACCTCCGAGAACGAGGTCACGATATTCAAAAGAATATGAAGAGAAACCCAGTAACCGGACAACGGTATGCAGAATACTACCTCGCAGATCGATAGCGAGTTTGTATGCCATGAGCCATGTCCATCGTGTGGGAGTAAAGACAACTTAGCTCGATACACTGATGGGCATGGCTTTTGTTTTGGATGTGAATACTACGAACCTTCAGAGGAGACAGAAGGAGAAACGAAAGGAGCTATGTTGCACGGCAATATCAAACCAATACCCTCAAGAAAACTTACAGAGGCAACCTGTAGGTTATTTAATTATCAGCAAGGAAAGGATGGGAATAACCCTGTTCATATCGCTAACTATCTGGACGATACCGGAAGTGTGGTAGGACAGAAGATTAGAGATAAAGATAAAAACTTTAAGTGGAACGGGAGAAAACACTCCGGTCTCTACGGTCAATGGCTCTGGAGAAACGGTGGCAAGATGGTCACCATTACAGAAGGCGAACTAGATTGTCTTTCGGTAAGCCAAGCCTTTGGTAACAAATACCCAGTAGTCAGTGTTACGGATGGTGCAGCTAGTGCAGCGAGAAGCATCAAGAGTAGTCTTGATTGGCTGGAGAAGTTCGACAGAGTAAACATATGTTTTGACAACGACGATAAAGGCAGGGCGGCTGCAAAAAAGGTAGCGCCATTATTCAGCGTCGGTAAATGTCACATAGTTACACTGCCACTGAAAGATGCCAGCGACATGCTGGTTTCTGGAGAAACTAAACAGTTAACAGATGCGATCTGGGGGGCTAAATCTCACCATCCAGATGGCATAGTAGACCATAGTTCTCTTTTTGAGTACCTGAAGAGACCTAAGAATAAATCCAGCAAGGATTACCCCTTCCCCGGCTTAACTCAAATGACCCGAGGATTACGACGGGGCGAGCTGGTAACCATGTGTGCAGGTTCTGGGGTCGGTAAGTCCCAGGTTTGTAGACAGATAGCTGACAGTCTTCTCAAAGACGGCGAGAAGGTTGGATACATAGCCCTTGAAGAATCAGTACAGCGGACGGCAGAGGGCATCATGTCCCTTCGCTTAGGCAAACCTATCCACCTAGATACCAGAGATTGGGAGGAGCTGTCAGACGCTGAACGAGACGAACGAACCAAGGTATACGAGGGTCTCTCTGGATTATACTGCTATGACCATTTTGGTAGCATTGATTCTGAAAACCTAATCAACCGTATTCGTTTCCTTGCCAAGGCATGTGACGTTAACTGGGTAATCCTAGACCACCTAAGCATCATGTCCTCTGCCTTTGCAGACGGTGATGAGCGGCGAATGATCGACGCTACTATGACCACCCTACGATCTCTGGTTGAAGAGACAAACATTGGTCTTGTCCTTGTTAGTCACCTGCGCCGTCCTGACGGCAACAAAGGTTACGAAAACGGGATCGAGCTATCTCTTTCAGCACTCCGAGGTAGCCATTCAATAGGTCAATTGAGTGATGCAGTTATCGGCATAGAACGCGACCTTTCTGGTGAAGAGAAAGACGTAAGCAAGGTGCGTGTGTTGAAGAACAGGTTCAGCGGTGACACTGGGCTGGCTTGTGCTATTCGATTTGATCCACTCACGACTAAATTACAGGAGTGCATCTTTGATGAAGAAGAAGAAAACAATGACTTTTGACCAAGAACTAACTGAAGATATCCCTGAAGAGATGCAGGAGGTCTTTGAGGTTCTGTTTGCAGCCGTTCAAGACGCAATCGACAACCCTACTGACATTATCGAAGTGAGAATGTTTGACAGCGAAACAAGGGACAGACTTCAAAATATTCTAGATGACCTATCAATTATGTATCCTGAAGCTGCTAATGTAGAACTCGTAGTGGAGACAATTCATTGAGGTTAGCGTTTGATATTGAAACAAACGGTTTACTCGGTGAACTAGATACCGTTCATTGCATTGTCACTAAGGACTTAGACAGTGAAGAAGTAGTCTCGTACACAGATAACTGGCGAGACGCTCTCCCAATCCTTCTCAAAGCTGACGAAATAACGGGTCATAACATCATTGATTTTGATGTACCTGCTATCCAAACATTGGAACCAACATTTATCCCAGAGTGGGATCGAGTAACCGATACACTCATATGGTCACGGTTGGTTTATCCAGATGTTGTCACAAGGGATTTATTGAATGGTGATCTACCGGGAAAGCTACGGGGTTCACATAGCCTGAAGGCATGGGGCATACGTTTAAAGAATGCGAAAGGAGACTTTAACGGACCTTGGGATACCTTCTGTGATGAGATGCTAGAATACTGCATTCAAGATGTTGGAGTGACTTGTGACCTATACAGGCGTCTTGAAGAAAAGAAGTTTTCAAAAAAAAGTATCGACTTAGAGCATCAGGTTCACCGGATATGCGTAAAGCAGCGCAACAAAGGTTTCATGTTCGACGTAAAAAAAGCGTGGGAACTAACAGAGGAGCTGCTGAAAGAAAAAGGTCTTCTAGAAAGTGAGTTTGAGGCGTTATTTCCTGACTACGAAGTGCAGACACCATTTGTACCCAAGGTAAACAATAAGAAGCGAGGGTATCAAAAAGGTGTACTAACTTATAAGTCTCAGAAAATTGTATTCAATCCCAATTCTAGACATCATATCGCAAATAGGTTGAAAGAAAAATATAACTGGAAACCTAGTACCTACACAGAAAAGGGACAGCCTAAAATTGATGAGACAGTCCTGCGATCCTTACCTTACCCAGAAGCTAAAAAACTAGCTAAGTACTTCTTACTTACAAAACGAGTAGCGGCACTGAGTGAAGGTAAGCAAGCGTGGTTAAATAGTGTAGGAACAGATGAACGCATCAGAGGCTCTGTGATAGTCAATGGGGCTGTAAGTGGACGAGCTACCCACAGAAGTCCTAACCTAGCACAGGTGCCTTCCTGCCGTGTTCCTTACGGTACTGAGTGCAGAAACCTATTTAAGGTTCCTGATGATAAGGTGTTGGTAGGCGTCGATGTATCTGGTTTAGAACTCAGAGCATTGGCCCATTACTTATACCCCTACGATAAAGGAGCTTATGCAGAGGTTGTTTTGAATGGTGACATTCATTCCTTTAACCAGAAGGCCGCTGGACTAGACACCAGAGATCAAGCGAAGACATTTATCTACGCATTAATCTTTGGGGCTGGCGCAGAAAAGCTAGGTAGTATTGCGGGTGGAACTCGTAACACTGGAAACAAACTAAAGAAAAAGTTCTTCAGTGAGATACCTGCACTCAAGAAACTTATAGATACTGTTTCAGCAAAAGCGGAAGCACAGAAATATTTACTAGGGCTAGACGGTAGGAAGCTGCCTGTCAGAAGCCCTCACTCCTCCCTCAACCTTTTAATTCAATCAGCGGGTAGCCTGATCTGTAAGCGTTGGCTTATTGAAATGGATAAAGCTGTTCTGCTGCGGGGCTGGAAGGATAGATGCCAACAAGTTGCATGGGTACACGACGAAACACAGTGGGAGTGCGAAAGAAATATAGGAGATAACTTTGGAAGAATGGCGATTACAGCAATTAGAAATGCTGGAGAATACTTCGATATCAGAACACCCCTCGACGCAGAATACAGCGTCGGGAAAACTTGGGCAGAAACGCATTAGCATCGAATGGCTCGCTGGATACATCGACGGAGAGGGTTGCTTCAGCTTACCTCCCGGAAATCGACAGCCTTCAATTAAAATAAGTTCTGCTAACTATAATTTGTTAAGCGCAATACATGAGCAATTCGGTGGTTCTTTTTACAACCATGGTTCTGCTACTAATACCCGTAGAAAGTCTTGGGCATGGACACTGAGAGGATCAGACGCTGTTAATCTAACGGTTAAACTTCTCCCGTTCCTAAGAGAAAAACAAAACCAAGCAGTGGGTATTCTTGCTTGGGTATCTGGAGATGAAGATCGTAATAAAGTATTGAAGACATTTATAACATCTGAAAAGAAAACCTACTACGAACACTTAGAGAAAGGACAATGAATGAAGTTACTAATTGACGGTGACATCGTTGCCTACAGAATCGCCTCAGCTTGTGAAGAGGCAGTGAAATGGGAAGACGATCTATGGACACTCCATTGTGATGCTAATGAAGTAAACTCGGAAATTGATAACTACTTCTCTTGGCTGCGAGAACTTATAACTGAAGCCACTGGAAGAATGACTATCGCCCTAACTGGTAAGGAAAATTTCCGAAAAGACGTTAGTCCATTATACAAAGCAAACAGAAAAAATACCCGAAAACCTGTGTGCCTAAAAGCCGCAAGGCAGCATATGATAGACAACTACGATGTGCGTATATACGAAAACATCGAAGCTGATGATGTTCTCAGTATGTTTGCTAGTGATGACACTATAATAGTCTCACCCGATAAAGACCTTAGGCAGGTGCCGGGGTATCACTTTATCGACGGTAATCTAAAGAAACTTGAAGAAGACGAATGCCTACGCTGGTTCTATACACAGACTTTAGTAGGTGACACCGCAGATAACTATAAAGGTTGCCCCGGTGTTGGCCCGGTAAAAGCAGAGAGGCTTCTTACACCTTCTGATGGTGGTTCATCACATAACTATTGGATGTGGAAAAAGATCGTGGGTGCCTACGAGAAGGCTGGCCTCACAGAGGAAGACGCTCTGGAAAATGCAAGGTTAGCTTATCTTTTAAAAGATGGTGATTACAATTACGAAACAAAAGAGGTCAAACTATGGCAACCTCCAACTCAATAAGTATCCAAATGCAAAGGTTAGCAGAGAGAGCAATGTATAATACATCAGGTATCCACGGCGATCAGGAAGAACTCTTCGATGATATTAGCGCACCAAAGCATTACGCTCGTTGGAGAATACAGCCTTACGAGTTTATCTCTCAGAACAAACTAGAGTTCTGGCGAGGCAACATAGTCAAGTATGTTATGCGGGCTGGGTATAAGGGTAATAGCTGGGAAACTGAGATCAAAGATTTAGAGAAAGCCAAGCAGTACATCGATATGAGGATTGCTGACATTAAAGGAGAAGAACTTGGCGTCTAATCCGTTAAAGCTAACAAGCTCATTTGAAGACTGCCAAAAGAAATTTTATACGCTTAGTCAATCCATCTCCGCAACACTCGTCACTATGTATAGGTCTAAAGCACCTTCTCCAGACGAGAGAGAACAGATCATGGCTGGTACTGAAAACCTAGAAAAATCCCTGAAACAGCTAGTAGATAACCTAAAGGAGCTTTAGTGTTTAGATCAAATACCAATCCGATGTTCCGCTCAAAGTTTGCGGAAGATATCTTCAATCACAAGTATCGGCATGAGGGTGCAGAGACATTTAGCGAACTAGCTAAGACGCTGGTCGAGGATGTATGTCAGGATCACCTGACGGCAGATGAGAAAGAAACGCTCACTGAAGCTATAGCTGCCCTCAAATTTGTACCGGGTGGCAGGTACTTGTACTACGCTGGGCGAGACAAAAAGTTCTTCAACAATTGCTACCTGCTGAAGTCTTCTGAAGATACCCGTGAATCATGGTCTAACCTAGCTTGGAAAGCTGCCTCCTGTCTTATGACAGGGGGCGGTATAGGCAACGATTATTCAGTGTATCGAGCATCTGGTAACCCTCTAAAATCTACAGGAGGTACAGCCAGTGGACCCCTGCCCGCCATGAAGTTTGTCGATCACATTGGCGGCAGCGTTATGCAAGGTGGGTCACGGCGATCTGCTATCTACGCCTCACTGAACCACAAGCACGGTGACATCGAAGAGTTTCTTACCGCTAAGAATTGGGACGACATGCCTGTTGGTGACACCACTATGGCAGCGGCAAAAGAACAGGACTTTAACTTCAAGTGTCCGCTCGATCACACAAACATCAGCGTCAACTACGACACCGAATGGTTACTGAGCTATTGGAACACTGGTAATCTGGGTGACGTATTCACCAAGAATGTTGAACAGGCTTTACGTACTGCCGAGCCGGGCTTCAGTTTCAACTTCTTCGATCAAGAAGATGAGACAGCGCGAAACGCTTGCACTGAAGTCACAAGTTCGAGCGATAGCGACGTTTGCAACTTGGGCAGCATGAACCTTGGACGAATAGAGAATTTAGATGAGCTTAAAACTATTACAGAACTTGCGACGAAGTTCCTCATATGTGGAACCCTTCGGGCTGAACTTCCATATAAGAAAGTTTATGAAGTACGAGAACAAAATAGACGACTCGGGCTTGGACTCATGGGCTTACACGAATGGCTTATTAAAAGAGGGTCGAAATACGAAGTTACGCCAGAGCTTCACCGTTGGCTGGGGATTTACCAAGGCGTATCTGATACTGTTAGCCGTTCTTTTGCTGACGCTCTGTCTATTAGCCGCCCTGTTGCCAATCGCGCCATTGCTCCCACAGGCTCGATAGCAATCGTCGGCGGTACTTCATCAGGTATCGAACCTATTTTCGCCGTTGCTTACAAGCGGCGGTATCTCAAAGGAAACAAACGCTGGCACTACCAATACGTCATAGATAGTGCCGCTCAAGAGATGGTGGAGCTATACGATGTTAAGCCTGACTCTATCGAGTCTGCACTCGACCTCTCGGAGGACTATGAGCGCAGAATCAAGTTTCAGTTCGACGTGCAGAAGTACGTGGATATGTCGATTAGTTCGACGATTAATCTTCCTAAGTGGGGAAGCAAACTAAATAACCCCGATACGGTCCAACCTTTTGCAGAAACACTAGCGAAATATGCTCACGGTTTACGCGGGTTTACCTGCTATCCCGATGGTGCCAGAGGTGGTCAACCTTTGACCCAAGTTTCTTATGCTGATGCTTTAGATAACCTTGGCGAAGAGTTTGAAGAAGGT